>ERZ778017.27-NODE-27-length-301063-cov-909.667208_pt1 | contig 301063 bp, 248 predicted proteins | sample MGYA00375747_ERZ778017 | MGnify/ENA primary metagenome ERZ778017 (study PRJEB29350, sample SAMN05509838) | bioreactor metagenome | biome: bioreactor; material: wastewater | place: South Africa: University of Cape Town | collected 2014-03-17 ... | reverse complement strand
GAATGGTGGGTCAACATGTTCCGGAATGGTGGGTCAACATACTCCGGAATCTACACTTCGTGGCATTCAAGGTGTACAAAGAACTTGAAAGAATCATAAAATCAACCGGACTTGACCTTAGTGTAGATAAAGTATTGGGTGTTGCCAAAACCATAGCCACCCTTAAAGTGAAGCTACCACTCAGCGGCACCGTTACGCATAAGACAATGATATTAACCAAAAAACAAAAGGAAATTGCATTTCTGTTTGATGAAAATTTTTGGAAAAAGGTCGGTGGTTATTTTGGGTGACGCATTGTCAAAGTCAGGAGTCCGATTTCATTCAGGTCAAATGCTTGAATTTCCTTTAGGTAGTGAGTCAAGTCTTAGTGTGAATAAATTTAATTTCTATAAACAATTTGGTGTTATTGTCTCTCTCAGTTATAAAATATTACCGTAAGGTTATAAATTATAATTGATAAAAATTGGAATGTATAGTTCTGATTTCACAAATTTGTTTATCAAACTCGCTGTTAATAGTATTCTTAAAACTTTTTTATGAAACATTTTTTAGTTGCATGCATTTGCTGCGTTTTTATTATTTCCTGTACAAAATCTAATTTGAACGACTCTCTTGTTTTATCAGAAAATTTTGGAGGAAAGGTAATCCCTGACGTACCTCAGTGTGGAACTGGATATCATTGGGATTATAATATAAGGAAATGTGAAGAGAATTGTCCGACGGGGTATCATAACGATCCGATAACAGGTTCCTGTACCCCAGATGGAGGTGTTGGACCATTAAGAATTTGCAGTGAAGATTATGCCCAGTTTGGACTTATGGGCTCAACCTATTCCGCTGCGGTAGATTCTTTCGGCCAATGGCACAATGAATACGTAATCAATTTATTAGGGAAAATGGAGCAACAAAATGTGAATTTGTTAACTGATACTTTGGAAGATTTTTTAAGAAATACTTTGATCGCGTTTTTTGCCACTAAAGGAATAACTACTGAAAACAGCCCTTTACCCAACTTTGACCTTTCCGATACTGTATGGAATATCTCTTCTTATTCAACAACCGCTCAGAATATTTTATCAAGCCTGAAATTCTTAATAGATAATTATACAGAAAGCAACCATTTATGGTTTATACCTCAATGCGAAGTGTTAGAGACTGGTGCTTTAAATTTGCAGAATGATAATGAAGCAATATCTGTGGGCTTCAACAGTAAGCATAACGATTAACTCATTTAATTATTGGAAAGATAATCTTTCCACATGGCAGGGCTATTTAATGTCAGGAGTAAATAGTGTTTCTTCTGTCCTTACTGTTGAAGCCCAAACATCCTGTAATATAAATTTAAGGCATGTAGGTGGTGCGGATGCCAAAGGAGCTTTGAGTGGTGCTGTTAGCGGGATTGAGGGAGGACCTGCACTTATGTTTTCAGGCGGTTTGGTTGGTGCAGGGGCAGGTTCCGTTTATAATATTCTTGGTCAGGCACTTACTTGCCAGCCAGGTGTAGTTGGTGAAGTTTCCAGATGGGTTGCAAGTTGGTTTTAATTTTCAGGATACCACTAAAAAATAATAATAAAGTCATTTAGCATGAATTTTAACGAACAATATAAAGTATGGACATGGAAAAACAGCCTATATATGCTTCATTGGATTGTCAATCCTGGCTTGGCATTTAATGAAATAATTTTGGGTCAGAGAGTCCCTAAAAAAATGCTTGTTACAAACAACCCAACAAAAGCATTACTTGAAAGATCGTTTATCCTCTGTCCACACTGCGGTAAAATTCATTCAGGTTTGAAATGGACGCCACAAAATAAAACTATTTATGGAAGCTGGTTTGGGTTGTATTGTGATAATTGCGGAAAGGTTATTCCATGCCTTCGCAATGCTACAAGTTTTATTATTATTGTCATTACCTCACCGATTTGGATTTTTTTTATTAATTCATGGAAACGGAAATGGCTTTTAAAACAAAAAGAAAAGTTTTCAAAACCTTTAAAATTATCAGTTCCTAAATACAATGTATGGCTTCATGGATTTAGATTCGCTTTTGTATATTTTGTATTAACAATGATTTTCAAATACGCGATTTTCAATGAATCATTTACATGGAAAAAGCCAGTTGGTAGTCTTATAGGGGCTATTATTGCTGGATTATTATTTGCAACAGTAATGCGAGAAATAATCACAAAAAAAAATGGACCACTGATAATGCTTTTGAAAAGTGGAGGAATCAATAGGTTTAGTATTGAAAACAATAAGATTATAACTTTGGATTAATACTTTATAACCATGAAAAGCAATAATATCCGATTGCTTAGAGAAATAAAAGGTTATTCTCAAAATTACGTTGCTTATCGTCTTAGAAAGAGCCAGGCGGCTTTTAGCCGAATTGAAAATGGAAAAACAATTCTTTCTGATGCTTTATTGGAGCAAATAAGTAATGTTTTGGAAGTGCCAAGAGAAAAATTAGTGGATGAAAGCGAAGGCTTTTTGGTTATCAATTTCAGTGATACTATTAAAGAATTGATGAATATCCTGACTGAAAACAAGAACCTTCTAAATGAAATAGAATTGAATCAGACAAAATTGCTTGAGGAATTAAAAAGAGTACTATTGAAAGTTGTTGAAAAAAAATAAGTTAAAGAATAAATACCTTTTGTAAGTAAAGTAAATCAATCGATTTTTGCTTTTTCCAGCCGCTTATTCTTTCATGCCTTCGGGCTTTATTATTTGAAATAAGATACCTTGTATTTTAATATCATACGTTAGCTATGGAAATAATTTCAGTGTTTGGTAATTATACCTCGCAAGGGATAAAATTGTGAAAAGATAAAATATAAAAAGAGGGGCAATTTTGTAATTGCAAAACAACAAAAAATGCCCGCTCCTTTAAACAACCTCAGTAAGACTGAAATTGATAAGCTAAATTACGAACGATATGCACATCCCGAAGCTATGGTTCAAAAGAGAATTTATTCTGTATATCTGAAAGCTACACTAAATAGGAATAATGCTGCTTTCAGTCGGGTGGTAGGATTGCATTATAATTCAGTAGGATACTGGTTGAAAGCATACCGGAACAAAGGGTATGAAGCCCTGCTGAGCAATCATTACGGGAAAAGGCACAGCGATTTGGAAAACTATGCCGAAATCATTTTGTCATCCTTTCAAAAACAGCCACCGTTGACATCCGCTGAGGCATCCGGGCGAATAAGAGAGATGACCGGAATTAACCGAAGTAGCCAACAGGTCAGGACGTTCATGAAAAGACACAGACTGAAGTTTATAAAATGTGGCCATATTCCGGCCAAAGCCGATTGCAACAGTCACCACCAATGGGTGGAAACAAACCTGAGACCTGTAATAGAAGCTGCACAGAGAGGAGAAGTACATTTGCTTTTCTGCGATGCAGCCCATTTCATATTGCAACCTTTTCTTTGCTCATTTTGGTGTACGATCAGGATTTTAATTAAAGCATCAGCAGGCAGGAATCGCATGAATGTATTGGGGGCTGTAAACGCCATTGCCAAAGAGGTAACCACTATGGTCAATACTACTTATATTACATCAACCACACTGCTTGAATTTTTAAAGGTATTGAAGGGAAAATATAGGGATAAGCCGATTGCCATTGTACTGGATAATGCCCGCTATCAACGTTGTTTTTTGGTGACAGCCTTTGCCAAATCATTGGGTATCCATCTGATTTTTTTGCCACCTTATTCACCTAATTTAAACATCATAGAACGGTTATGGAAATTTACAAAGAAGGAAATACTATATGGAAAATATTATGATAAGCCTGCCTCATTCCACAGGTCTATTGAAAATTTCTTTGGCAGCATTAATCTCAATTGTAAAGAAAAACTCTCATCCTTACTTTCTCTAAAATTTCAATTCCTTGATGGAAAAAACTCACTAATTTATCCCTTTTGAAGTATAATAAGAATTACTATCACTTCATTTTGGGCTTACAAATCCAACTGCACTAATTTTTGGATACTTTAAATTCCGACATTATTGAAAGTACCTTATTTATGCCTTCTGATTTCTTCCTGCATATTTCATAATTCATTTTTTTATTATGAAAACTTTATCATATCTTTAGGAAACAAAATTAAAACTATCTGTTATGAATAAGTTATCATCTTTTTACGGTGTTTCAACTCTCGTATTTTTTTTCATCATTTTTATAGGATGTAAAAAAACAGACGATAATAAGGGAAATAATATATTTCCCAATGAACAATCGATCTCAAACTTATCTCCTAAAACTATTGAGTTATTAAATGAAAGAATGAAGAAAGAAGGTAGATCGTTTACTGTTCAACTTAATAAGAAATTGGAAACTTACTATTCAGACAAGAACGGTAATCGTATTTCTCCAATGAGTCAAAGGACGATTATTTCAGCCTGTACCGGATTTACCGATGCTTATTCAACTTTGCTAGAATATAAGCAGAGTTTTGATTGCACTTATGGCTATAAATTAAGTTGGAAATATCAGATTTCAACTGATAATAATATTGTAGAGCAAAATCCTGCTTTTACCAGTCAGAAGTCCAAAGGCATAATTAGGATATTTAATGTGGGAGATGGTACACCTGCTTATCAACAAATGCCAGAAAATGTTACAATTACGGATATGGGAGCCGACCCTTTTTATGGATCAGGGTATGAAAGTTTTATAGTAGAGATTGAGAGTGATTATATTTCAGATATATATAATAAATAACGCTATGGCTTACAGCCTAAAAATGGGAGCCCAGCTTGCAATAGATTGTACAAATGGAACGGCCCCCGTCGGAATTACAATAACCGATTATGGTTTCCCTAATTATGGATCAGGCCGCCCTTGTGATAGAAATGACAAAGTATGGATATTCCCCGGAGGCGGAATTGCTTCTGTAGGGTTTGCAGTATTTGGTGTAGATCCAATATATAATTGCCCTATCGGATATAATTATCCAACCGCTCAAGAAGTTGAATATTCAGTAAATGGAGGTGGATGGCAGAATATTTCAAATGCTTTTTCGAGTTCTCTACTTTCAGGTAAAACATACCTGACGCCATTTGACTTCGCATTTCCTCCTCTCCTGCCTTCCGGTACTTACAGTTATACCTTCCGGTATAGAAATATTGATGGAGAATTTGATCACGAAGGAAATTTTATAATTGATTGTGAGAATACCTTTTATACTTATGAAACTTGGGAAATTACATATTGATTAAGGGATCTATATGTCGACCCCAATTACTAAAATGCTTAAAATTTTTTCCTGTTTTCTTTTCTTCCTTTTGATTCATGATGTATCTATGAGTCAGGAAATCTGCCAGGATTCAATGATCTCAACAGAGTACCAGAAAGATGGAGAACAATATTTTGATGGATTTGTTAATGAGAATCTCAGAGAAGGAGGAAATATAACCGGATTTTTAGTTGATAATGTGCTGGAAGAGACCGGCATTCCCGGTCTATATGGATTTGTACTCTTGAAAACTGATAATTTTGGCCGATTGATCTGGGGCAGAAGGTTGTCGGTTAATATGGGAGGCATTCGATTAACCTCTTTGCGTGAATTACAAGACGGTGGCATTCTTTTCTCGGGTAATGTTGAAAAATATGGTAATTATTATTCTATCCTTGGGAAAACAGATAGGGACGGAAAAATAAAATGGATAAATTTTTATGAAGAGAATAATGTATTTTTTACTATCACGAATTTGATTGAGAGCCCAGGTGAAGATATAGAATTCTCGGGAAAATCCGGCAATGATCTGATCGTTACAAAAATGGACTCCTTAGGTACTCATCTGTGGACGAAGGCCTATAAATTTGAGAAACCGCAAGAGTTTTTTGATAATTTCAGTTGTTCATGGACACGACTATCAGATTCTTCTTGTGTGCTTGGTTTTGTTTTCTATTGGAACTATGACATAAGAGGACTTTATTCAAAGCCATCTTTAATTCTATTTTCAATTAATGACAAAGATGGCGCTGTTATTAAATCAAAGGTGTTTAATTCAACAACAAAGGGAATGCTTCTTCCGGTTAAGATTGAAAATTCTGAGAGCGGGCTCAACGTAATCGGAGAAGGTTCATTAAACGGGGATTTTATTTTAAACAGTCTGTTTATAAATGAAGGTTTTGAAATTACAGGAAACCTGACAATCAGGGGCAGGCCGGTTGTTAATTTGCTTTTCGATCAATCATATTCATCTACCGAAGAAGAAATAAATTGTACTCAATCGTTGACCGGTGACGGGAATACCGCTTATTTCTTTTCTTTCGATAAAAATCTAAAAATTAGCGGATTTAAGAAATTTCCACTGAAGCAGGGTTTTGTAAATTTGAATTATTATAAAAACGGTGACAGGGCGAATCTGGTTACTTTATATAGTAACAGCCTTGAACCTCATTTTACGATTGCCAATTTCCCTTCCTCTTTTTCAGGTAATTCTGAATGTTTTGGAACAGACACAAGTTCTTTCTTTTCTCCCGTATCTCCGTTAACTTTTACTACTTCTCCCGCTGCGATTTCACAAACATCTTTTTTGTTGAATCCTGTAAAATCGGGTATTGAAATAACCCCGTCGGATTATGAGATCAGCAGGACAGAAGACTGTAAGGAAGTAAGTATTTGCGACAGCATACGGATAAAAGGTCCCGAAACAATTTGTGATCCGGATAAATCCATGGAATTTCATATTGAGAAAAGGATGGATTGCCTGAAAGAAATTGACTGGGATATCGACAGCAGCGCAATAGAAAAAATGGAATTTCAGGGTAAGGACAGTGTGAAAATTTTATTTGAGAAAGGATGGAAAGGAGGGTATCTCAGGGCAGCGATCCCTTCCTGTAATATCCGGGATAGTATTATGATAATCGTCTCCGGCAAATTACCTTCCTTAAATCTTGGCGCCGATACTTCGCTATGCCGCGACAGTATTGTCCTGAGAGCACAACAGGGTTATAAAGACTATCAATGGCAAAACGGGAATACAGATGATTCCATGGTTGTGTATTCGCCGGGCAGGTATTGGGTGCAGGTGAATGACGGTTGCGGAGAGAGTTTTGCAGATACAATCATAGTATCGGCTCCTGATCTTTATTTCTCCGCAGGGAGTTCAAAAAGCATTTGTGAGGGAGATACTGCAACTTTATCAGCGACGGAGGGTTTTCAAAATTATCGCTGGATGCCCGATGTGTCCGTGTCTGATCCTTACCGGGCAAATGTGAATGTATTTCCCGATTCCACTACCCGGTATATTGTTTCTGCAGAGAAGTTTACGGGATGTTTTGTCGGTGATTCTGTAACTGTTGAGGTAAAAGATTGTCCTCTGTCCATATTTTTCCCAAACGCATTTTCTCCGAATAATGATGGTTTGAATGATCTGTTCAGACCCGTCATTTCAAGGAATCCGAAAAATTTTAAGATTTCTGTTTTTAATCGTAATGGCCGTTTGATTTATTATTCAGAACGTGCAGATGAAGGTTGGGACGGAAGATACAAAGGAGAATTGCAACCGGCAGGAGTATATGTCTGGACGTGTGAATATTCATTTCCCCGGCAAAAACCTCATCGTTTGAAAGGAGAATTGGTTTTGCTGAAATAAGATTAGATGCTGTATCCCGGTTATAAAATAAAGTCCGGTCTGTAGAAACAGGACCGGACTGGTTATCAACAAGCAAACAAAAAAACTATTTTAATCAAACATTCAATTTAATTTTCTTCTCCTGAGAAATACGTTTTCTGAAACGCCCTCCGTTTTTTACGGCTTAAAGCGGTTATTTTACTTTTTTAAAAATGATCAGATAACCGCATAATTCCTTTTTCTTTTTAATGTTCGATACCTGTACAGGTTTTATCATGAAGTAGGTCGTTTGTTTGGGTATGTAAGGAAACATTATCAGATTATTCTCAATCCCATTCTTCTTATACACTACCTGTTTTTCGCCCCAATCGTACATCCTCACCTCATACAACTTACTGTCTTTATCTCCTAAAAACACAAACTGATACCACGTTCCCTCAGTAAGAGGAACAATGACCGGCATTTCGTATTGGCTCTGCATCGTCATCGTTGCCTCTCTCGCTACAATAAACCCACGTTGCGTTAAGAAATCTTTTAAACTGTCAGCCTGTTTTTGCAATACGGAATCAAAACAAGGCTTCTGGACGATTCTTTCCTGGCCTTTTGAAAACTGAACAAAAATTAGTAAAAAAACCACTAATAAAGTGAACTTCTCAAAAAGGTTTTTCACGCTTGGATAGGTGTATCGGCTAAACAATATTACTAAATTTTCGGGATTTACAGATTAGGTGCCAGATGATTTTTTCATAATAAATTCTGAAAAAAGGTTCATTCTACTAACGAAACTCTTTTGGATGAAATTGCTTTTTTGGAATGGTTAGCAGGAAATAAACCCAAATTTTGCAGTTGGCTGCAAAACGACCAAGAAAGCCTGATACTCAAATAAAATATTTTCGCAAAGGCTTTCTAAGTTGGGGGTACCGGGATGCTTCCCACAACCCCTTACGCACTTTGCAGTAGCTTTTAGTGCTACTGCAAAATCCCGGATAAATGTTTTGAAAATGTAAATCAGAATGAATAGATAGGGAAATTGAGAAAGAAGAATCTTCACCTATGATATTATATTCGGATATATAAATAACGAGTCAATCAACAGCAGGCAACAAATTAATCAGGAATCATCATGATTGTATTGCGTTTCAAATGTTTTACCTGTTCTACCTTTGCCCCATGAAAGTGTATATCAAAAATATGGTGTGCCCGCGGTGTATCATGAGTGTGAAAAATATTTTGCAAAAAACGGATATCCCTTTTCATTCTGTGGAACTTGGTGAGGTCGAAACGGTTTCTGATCTCGTAGGTGAGAAGAGAAATATTTTCAAAAAAGAATTGGGCGATGCCGGGTTTGAATTGCTGGATGATCCTTCCAAAAAATTAATTGAACAGGTGAAAATTCTTTTGATCGAAAAAGTGAGGGGCGATGTGCCTGATCACTTTAGCATTCAGAAATATATTTCCGGACATGTATTCAAAGATTATTCTTCTGTCAGCAAATTATTTTCGGAAGTGGAGGGAATCACCATTGAACAATTTTTTATTCTTCAAAAAGTGGAAAGAGCGAAAGAATTGCTCGTTTATAATGAATCATCCCTCCAGGAAATTGCTGTAGAGTTGGGCTACAGCAGCAGCCAGCATCTTTCCTCTCAATTCCGCAAGGTGACGGGAATGACTCCTACTCAATTCAAAGCGCTTGGCCCGCATGGCCGAAAATCTATTGACAATATTTAGCCGTTGAATCCAATAAAAAAATGTCAATTCCCATTCCGGAATTTATATAAAATGCAACATGCATAGTGTTCGCGCTGCTTTCAGAATACATTACTTTTGCCTCTTATCAAAAGGGGAAATCTCTCTGATAAAAAAGAGAAGCCAAAAATCTTAACAATCAACGGGTGAAGCAGGAAGAAATAAAAGTAAGTGATTCACGTAAGAAAAGCCATATTGAGCTTGCGCTTACATCGCAGAATGATGGTATTGACAACCGTTTTTATTATGAGCCAATGCTGGCTGCCCATCCGAAACCTGAAGATACAATCCCTGTTAAGATGGGTAATCAGCAATTGAATTTTCCGATTTGGATTTCAAGTATGACGGGTGGCACTGCCAGGGCAGGCGCCATCAATAAACTTCTTGCGAAAGCTGCCAAGAAATTTCGGTTGGGAATGGGGCTTGGTTCGTGCCGGATTATTTTGGAAGATGATACCTATTTTGAAGATTTTAACCTCCGTCCGGTTTTGGGAGATGAAATACCTTTTTTTGCAAATCTTGGTATTGCACAGGTAGAGCAATTGTTGGAGAATCACAAAACTCAGTTGGTAAAAAAATTATTAAAAAGGTTAGATGCCAATGGCCTTGTGATTCATGTAAACCCTTTGCAGGAATGGCTTCAGCCGGAAGGTGATCGTTTCAAAACTGCACCGATAGAAAGCATTAAGAAATTGCTGAATGAAATAGACGCGCCTGTGATAGTGAAGGAAGTGGGGCAGGGGTATGGCCCTGAAAGTATGACGGAACTTTTGAAACTTCCTTTGCTGGCAGTTGACTTTGCAGCGAATGGCGGAACCAATTTTTCCAAAATAGAACTTCAGCGGAATCCCAATGCGGATAAAAGTTTTGAAGCGCTTGTTTCAATCGGCCATCCGGCTGAAGAGATGATGAAATTTCTGAATCATGCTGTAGCAGAATTAGGGGATGAGCGTAAATGTAAGATGGCCATCATAAGTGGCGGAATCAAGAATTTCCTGGATGGCTTTTATTTTATGTCAAAATGTAAATTACCTTCGGTTTATGCCCATGCTTCAGCTTTTCTGAAGTATGCCCAGATATCGCAGGAAGCACTCGACAATTATATTCATAGCCAGATCAACGGCTTGTTATTGAGCCGCTCTTATTTAAGATTAAAAAATAATTAGAAAGATGGAATTATTCAATGGTTTTTCAAAACTGAGTACCGAAGAAAAAATTTTGGCCATCAGTAAACTTTTTGACAACCAGAAAGAGATTTTTCAATATCTGAAAAGTTTTCATCACAGTGATAAGGATGTCCAGGAATTGTTTGAAGGATTTAGTGAGAATACCATTTCCAATTTTCACATGCCATTCAGTGTGGCTCCCAATTTTTTGATCAATGGAAAAAATTACATGGTGCCAATGGTTATCGAAGAAAGTTCGGTTGTGGCCGCCGCCTCGAAGAGTGCAAAATTTTGGTTTAACAAAGGTGGTTTTCAAACGGAAATTGTTAGTACAGAAAAAATCGGCCAGGTACATTTTTTATGGCATGACAGCGTCGACCTGCTGAAATTTAAATTTTCTGAACTAAAAAATGAGTTGATTGAGGATACAAATTCCATCACGGAAAATATGCGGAAAAGAGGAGGTGGGATTTTGAATATTGAGCTGAAGGATTTTACGGATCAGGAACCGGGCATGATGCAGATTTATTGCACGTTTGATACGCGGGATTCCATGGGAGCCAATTTTATTAATTCATGTCTCGAACAGTTTGCCGCGACATTCAAAAACTGGTATTCAAGACAAGCGGAATTTTCAGGTCACGGATTAGATATCATCCTGTGCATTCTTTCCAACCTGACTCCGAACTGCCGGGTAAAATGCTGGGTTGAAACAGATGTCAAAAATTTTGACGGTATTGTGAAGGATATCAGGGGAGAAGATTTTGTTGAAAGGTTTGCTTTGGGAGTGCGTGTGGCAGAAGTGGATCCTCATCGTGCAGTTACACATAATAAGGGCGTATTCAATGGGGTTGATGCCGTTGTACTCGCCACCGGAAACGATTTCAGGGCTGTGGAAGCCTGCGGCCATGCGTACGCATCACGGTCGGGAAAATATTCACCGCTGACCAAAGTTGATTTGAAAGATGACCATTTTAAATTTACCCTTGATCTTCCAATATCTATCGGAGTTGTCGGTGGTTTGACCAAACTTCACCCATTGGTAAAATTTTCTCTTAAAATGCTGGGCAACCCAACTGCTACGGAGCTTATGGGCATTGCGGCTGCAGTCGGATTGGCAAATAATTTCTCGGCTGTGAAATCTCTGGTTACTACCGGTATCCAGAAAGGCCACATGAAAATGCATCTTATCAATATCATGAATCAACTGGAAGTGCCCAAAGAATACCGCGACCGGATTATTGAATATTTCAAAACCCATAAAGTTTCTGTTTCAGAAGTCAGGAAGGTTTGTGATGAACTGAAATACACCGGTAAAATCAAAGGCTCAGTTAAAATATAAACCTGAAATGTATTTTAAGGCCAACGGCAAACTGATGCTTTTTGGTGAGTATCTCGTAATCAGGGGATCCGGTTGCTTAGCGATCCCTTTGAAATTTAATCAGGAAATAAATATTCAAAAAAGCGATGCTCCGTTTTATTTCTGGCGCAGTAAAGAATTGGGGAATGAATGGTTTTTTGTTCAGCTTAATCGAAATCTTGAAGTTGTAAAAACATCTGATTCAGCAAAGGGAAAAATTATACAACAATTATTAAAAATCATTTTTGAAAAAAGAACTGACTTGTTTCACCAAGGTTTGACTTTTGAAATCAATTCCAATTTCCGAAGGGATTGGGGGTTGGGAAGCAGTTCAACACTGATCAGTTTGCTGAGCCAATGGAGTGGGGTTGATCCTTATGAATTGCTGGATAAAAGTTTTGGAGGTTCCGGATATGACATTGCATGTGCCACTTCAGCGACTCCTGTTCTTTATAAAGTCAGGGATAGAATTGTAAAAAGAATTGAATTACCCAAAAACATTACTTCTCAACTTCTTTTTATTTACAGTGGCAATAAGCAATCCAGCCGGAGCGAGATTGCCGGTTTTAATGATTCAAAAGTTTTGGATTCGCATATTCAAAAGATGAATGAAATTATTGGCAGGGCCACAGGCGCCGAAAATATCGAAGAGTTTGAATCTTGTATGGAAGAAAATGAGATATTGTTGAAAAATATTTTAAACAGGAAAAGAATTAAAAGTGTAAATTTTGCCGATTATCCTTATGCAATAAAATCTTTGGGAGCATGGGGAGGAGATTTTTTTATGGCTTCCTTCAGAGGGGAAAAAGAAGCCCGGGCGTATTTTGATAAGAAAAATTTGACAACTCAGTTTTCTTACGCAGAATTGATTTACCGGTAAAAAGTATTTTATGGGAAAAAAAATTGTTTGGAGATGCCCTTCTAATATCGCTATCGTAAAATATTGGGGAAAGAGGCAAAATCAAATTCCGGCCAGTTCTTCTGTGAGTATGACTCTTACAGAATCATATACGGAGGTTGAACTTGAGCTGAGCGAAAAAACCAAAGATGGGATTGAATTGGAATATTTTTTTGAAGATGAGAAGAATGAAGACTTTGCAAAAAGGATTTTGGATTATGCCAATTCAGTGAAAAATCAATTGCCTGTTTTGACAGAATCAAGGATGGTCATTCAATCGCGAAACAGCTTTCCGCATTCGGCAGGGATTGCCTCGTCGGCGTCATCATTTGGAGCTATTTCTTTGGCATTGCTCGACGCTTCTTTCTCTGGCAAATATGTAAATGACAGATACGAATTTTTGAAAAGAGCTTCATTTCTTGCCAGAATCGGAAGCGGAAGCGCCTGCAGATCTATGTTTGCTCCTTTCAGTATCTGGGGAAAGAATAAACTGGTCAGGGAATCTTCGGATGAGTATGCCATTCCCGATGTGGATATCCATCCTGCTTTCCGGGATGTATGCGATAGTATTTTGATTGTGGATTCAACGCCTAAAAAATTCTCGAGCAGTTTCGGACATTCGTTGATGCGTGGGCATCCTTATGCCAGGCAGAGATTTGAACAGGGAAACAGACGGACAGTAGAAATTATTGACATTTTGGAGAGGGGGGATTGGGAAAAGTTTATTCATTTAACAGAATCAGAAGCATTAACTTTGCACGCAATGATGATGACCTCAGAGAGTCCCTACTTATTAATGAAGCCCGGAACCTTACTGGCGATTGAAAAAATCCAGCATCTCCGCAAAGAAAAAGGTATCTCAGTTTGTTTGACTCTTGATGCAGGTCCCAATGTGCATGTTTTATACCCGTCAGAAATAAAAGATCAGGTTGTTACGTTTTTAGAAAGTTCGATGACCGGTATTGTCAATCAAATCATCCACGATAAAACAGGGAAAGGACCAGAAAAACTTCGGTAATTCAATATGGAAAATTTCAATTCAAAAGTATTATTGTTCGGTGAATATGGTGTGATGTATGGGAATATGGCATTGGTGATGCCATGCGACCGGTTTAGCGGGCAACTTAGCTTTTCTGATAATGACCGGAGCCAGTTTGCGAGGAATTCCAATGAATATCTAAAGAAATTTTCTGCCTTTATTGCGAGCCACCTCGATGAAAATTTTGTATTGGAAGTGAAGAGGTTGGAGTATGAGTTGGATCGTGGTCTGTTTTTTAAGAGCAATATCCCACCGGGTTATGGACTGGGAAGTTCAGGAGCCTTGGTTGTCGCAATTTTCCTGCGGTACCTTAAAAGGGCGAAAGATGTCAAAGACGGGATGAAGGATTTCACGTGGGAAAAAGTTCAGGGGCTTAAAGGATATCTTTCCAAACTTGAATCTTTTTTTCACGGCAGAAGCTCAGGCCTGGATCCTTTAAGTATTTACCTGAATACGCCGATTATATTTAAAGGCCCCGATGAAATATCCAAAGTGAATTTGCCGGAAGAAAAAGAACAGGGGAAAAATGTCGTTTTTTTGCTGAATACAGGCATTACACGTTCAACTTCAAAATTGGTAAACAGGTTTCTCGACCTTGATAAGGATCCTGTTTTCAAAGATAAAGTTCGCAGCCAGATGGTTCCATTTGCAAATGATTCCATTTTGAGCTTTTTGGAAAATGATATGGAACATTTTTATCCGAATCTTGAGAAGCTGAGTAAATTTCAATACGAGGAAATGGATTATTTTACTCCAAAATCATTCAGAAAAGTTGTAAAAAATGGCCTTGACAATGGAGATTACTTTCTAAAAATATGTGGCGCCGGAGGTGGTGGTTACATGCTCGGATTTACTCAAAACTGGAGTGCAACAAGAGAGGAGCTGGCGAAATACAAAATTGAAGAAATATACAGGTTTTAATTTTCTGTTCAGGAGTTTGTTCCCGATCCATCGATTTACCTTGTCCCCATTATTATTTTGCACATTTCGAATACCTGCCGGATTAAGGAATTATTAAAAAGAATGTTATTCGAAAAAACTTCTTTAATATTTCTTTCTTTTCTCTACTTTTGCACTCCCAAAATAGTTCTTTAAGTAATATTTACAGACTTGGGAGTCCGCCGCAGGCGAGACGTTAAAACCAAAAATTGAAATTATGGCAAAAGAAGTAAGTGGCTTTGTCAAGCTCCAATGCAAGGGCGGGCAGGCTAATCCGGCGCCTCCAATCGGCCCGGCGCTTGGCTCCAAAGGAGTCAACATCATGGAGTTCTGCAAACAGTTTAATGCAAGGACTCAGGACAGACAGGGAAAGGTCCTTCCTGTGCTTATTACCGTGTATTCGGACAAATCATTTGATTTTATTATTAAAACCCCTCCGGCCGCAGTTCAGTTAAAAGATGCTGCCAAGGTTAAATTGGGTAGCAAAGAACCCAACCGTTCCAAAGTGGGCAAGGTTACCTGGGCTCAGGTTGAAGAAATCGCCAAAGATAAGATGGCTGATTTGAATGCCTTCACCCTTGACAGTGCCATGAAGATGGTTGCCGGCACAGCCCGCAGCATGGGTATTTCTGTGGAAGGAAAAGCACCATGGGATAACAAATAATTAACCACTGCATCAGCGGTAAAAAAAATTCCAAATGATTACGAAAAAAAGAAAAGTCGCAAATACGAAAATAGAACCTGATAAATCGTACACGCTCAAAGAAGCATCGAGCCTTATCAGGGAAGTAAATACTACAAAGTTTGACAGCTCCGTAGATCTTCACATTCGTTTGGGTGTGGATCCCAAAAAAGCAGATCAGGCTGTGAGAGGAACTGTTTCTCTTCCTCACGGAACAGGTAAAACAAAAAGGGTATTGGTACTCTGCACCCCCGACAAAGAAGATGCTGCAAAGCAGGCCGGAGCGGATTATGTTGGTCTGGATGAATACATCACAAAGATTGAAGGTGGCTGGACAGATGTGGATGTGATTGTAGCCACACCTTCTGTAATGCCTAAAATCGGGCGCCTTGGTAGAATTCTTGGCCCCAGAAACCTGATGCCAAATCCGAAAACCGGAACGGTAACCAACGACGTGGAAGCAGCCATCCAGGATGTCAAAGGAGGTAAAATTGCTTTCAAGGTCGATAAAGCAGGTATCATCCACGCTTCAATCGGAAGGGTAAGTTTTACTGCAGACAAAATTGCTGCCAACAGCCAGGAATTAATCAATGCCATCATCAAATTAAAACCTGTTACAGCAAAAGGGATTTATCTGAAATCCCTGAGTATGGCAAGCTCAATGAGTCCCGGAATTCCCATTGACACCAAATCCGTTCAGAACTAAAACAATCATTGCTGATCAATCGGCAATTCAAAAACGAAATCGTTATGACTAAAGAACAAAAAGAAGGAGTTATAGAAGTACTGAAGGGAAAGTTCAGCCAGTATTCTAACTTCTATGTAACCGATACAGAGAGCCTGACTGTGGGCCAGATAAATAATTTGCGCCACGCCTGCTTTAACAAGAAAGTGGAAATGAAGGTGGCCAAAAACACGCTGGTAAAAAAGGCGTTGGAAAGCCTGGACAATGATAAATATTCAGGAGTGTATGATGCTTTGCACAATGTAACCGCATTGATGTTTAGTGAAAGCCCTAAAGACCCGGCTGTGATTATAAGCAGTTTCCGCAAGAGCAATAACAATGAAAAGCCCATGTTGAAAGCCGCATTCATTAATGGTGAAATCTTTGTTGGCGATAATCAATTGGCCAATCTTGTCAAGATCAAATCCAAGAATGAACTGATAGGAGATGTAATCGGGTTGCTCCTGTCACCTGTTCAGAGAGTGATCGGGGCATTGCAGAATAAGCCCGAAGGAGCGTCTGCAAAAGCTTAAGCAGCACACGTCGCAGAAGCCCCGAAAGCCGAAGGTGAAGCACCCGCAGCAGAAGCATAAATAATTTGGTGAAAACCTTTTATTATAGAAACAAACAATTTTTTTAAAACAATCTCCGCCGGATTGGTTAAACAAAAAGAAGGCGGAAAAAATTAAAACAAAACAAATGGCAGACGTTAAAGCATTGGCTGAAAATTTAGTAAGCCTGACAGTAAAGGAAGTTCAGGAATTAGCAGACTTCTTAAAATCAGAATATGGTATTGAACCTGCAGCCGCAGCAGTTGTAGTTAGCGGTGATGGTGGTGGTGGCGCAGCCGCTGCTGAAGAAAAAACATCTTTCAATGTGATATTGAAGAATGCAGGTGCAAACAAACTGAGCATCGTTAAACTCGTTAAAGACCTGACCGGTCTGGGATTGAAGGATGCGAAGGAATTGGTTGACCATGCACCCAAACCTGTTAAAGAAGGTGTGGATAAAGCTACAGCCGAAGATATCAAGACCAAACTCACCGGTGCCGGTGCAGAAGTTGAGATAGAGTAATTCCATAAATTTTTTGAATTGAAGGCCATATCGATTGATTTGATATGGCCTTTTTAATATTTATCGTTGTTTAAAAGTTGCCTTCAGAAGAGGCATTTTTTCTAAAAATGTTGAATGATAAATTGGATTGAATAAGATATCTGTTGGTAGTTTGCAAACTGATTTAGCAGATCGAAAATTATCGTTTGATTTTACTTAAATTCGCCCGGATAAGATATGGAAAGATTCATTGTATCGGCGAGGAAATACAGGCCACAGAATTTTAGCCTGGTTGTAGGACAGGAGCATATTACAAAGACATTGAAAAATGCTATCCTGAACAATCAACTGGCTCATGCATTTTTGTTTTGCGGACCGCGGGGTGTAGGTAAGACTACCTGTGCAAGGATTCTGGGCAAAACCATCAATTGCGAAAACCGGACCCCTGAAGGGGAAGCATGTAACAAATGCCCGTCCTGTATTTCTTTTGATAAGGGCACTTCCATGAACATTCATGAATTGGATGCTGCCAGCAATAATTCGGTAGATGACATTCGTACGCTGGTGGACCAGGTACGGTTTGCACCACAGGCGGGTAAATACAAGGTGTATATCATAGATGAAGTGCACATGCTCAGTTCATCTGCATTTAACGCTTTTCTGAAAACGCTGGAAGAACCGCCACCATTTGCCATTTTTATTTTGGCAACGACTGAGAAGCACAAAATCCTCCCGACCATTTTATCCCGCTGCCAGATTTTTGATTTTAAACGGATAAGCAACCAGGATACTACCAATCACCTGAAACATATCAGTGAAGAAGAACACATTCATACAGAAGATGCAGCGCTTCACCTGATAGCGAGAAAAAGTGAAGGCTGTCTGCGCGATGCCCTGAGTTTGTTTGATAAGATAGTAAGTTTTACCAATGGTCAGGTGACGTACGCAAACACGTTGGAACATTTGAATATTCTGGATGAAGATTATTTTTTCAGGATTTTGGATGCATTGCAAAACCAACAACTTAGTGAAGCACTGCTTCTGTTTGATGAAATTAACAGGAAGGGTTTTGAAGGAGATATTTTTCTGAATGGGTTTGCAGAGTTTTTGAGGAATATGCTGATAAGCAAAGATCCCAAAGTGGCTGGCCTTTTGGAAGTGGCAGAAGATTTTAAGAAGAAATACAAAAAAGCAGCAGGCGCCATTTCAGCTTCCTGGCTGATTAATGCACTTAATACTGTTTCTGAAGCGGAACTGAATTTCAGGCAATCGAGAAATAAGAGATTGCATGTAGAACTTGCACTGATCAAACTCAGTTATTTGAATCAGGCAATGGAGATTACAACAGAAGGTTCCCTAAAAAAAAAATTGAATGAAAAGGAACTAAGTGTTTCGTTCAAGGCAATTACACCGGTAAGGGTAAAAGAAAACACTTTGCCGGAAAAACCGAAATTAATTAATACTTCAACTTCGAATCTGCCGGAAAAAAGTTCAGGAGAAGCAAAACTTATCATTGAAGATTCAGAAAGCACCAGAAAACCGGGGAGTGAAAAGCCGGCTACCACTTCAAGAAAACGGTTTGGTTCACTGGAAGAATTAAGGACACGTATTGCTGCAAAAAGTCAGGAAACAAATACGCTGGAACTTTCGCAGGAGGAGTTGGATAAGGCCTGGATTCAGTACATAGAAAATCTTGAAAAAGCCGGACAACACACTGCCATCAATAGTTTTAAGGAAGCACGGCCCATGGCGCAGGAAAATAATTGTATTGAAATTATTGCATCAAGCGAATTCAACAAAAATTTTATAGAGGCAGAAAGAGGAGGCCTGATCAATCATTTGCAATCCTATTTCAACAACAGATTGATTACTTACACGGTAAAAGTTGAAGAACAAAATCCCACTGAGTTAAAAAAGTTTTTGAATAACAGAGAGAAATTCCAGAAACTGATCAAAGAGTATCCTGAGGTGAATAAGTTGAAAGAAATGTTAAAGCTGAATCTTGAAATATAAATCAGCTTGTTATGATTGATATTTTTATCAAATACATAACTACCATTTATTTTTTTAATTATTTTCGTTGTGAAGCAGCTATTTTTAACGACCTGTTGTCTTAAAATAGTATTTTGTAACCATATTTTTTAACAAAACATAATTTGTTCATGAGAAAAGTCGCTATTTTATGCGTAATGCTACTGATGACAGCATTTGCTTTTGCGCAGGAAAGAGTAATCACAGGGACGGTTATCGGAGATGACGGTAAACCAATGTCAGATGTCTCAGTATTGGTAAAAGGGACTCAAACCGGTACAATTACTAATTCCGAAGGACATTTTAAGATTGAAGTAAAGCCGGGTGGCCGGATTTTGGTATTTTCATCTGTAGGAGCCGAAACCAAGGAAATACCAATTGAGAATCAGAGAGTGATTAATGTCACTTTGAAGCGTTCAGCCGGGCAATTGCAGGAAGTACTTATAAATGTTCCTTATGGAACCATTAAGAAAACTTCATTTACGGGATCTGAAACCACTGTTTCGGCCAATACCATTGCTCAGAGGCCTGTAACTTCTGTTACCAAAGCTTTAGATGGATTAATTCCAGGGGTGATGATGACCAATGGAGGTGGAGCACCCGGCACAAGTGCATCCTTGCTGGTACGTGGAATTGGATCTGTAAACGCAAGTATTACTCCACTTTATGTCCTGAACGGGGTGCCTTATGATGGTTCTATTTCTGACATTAATACTGAAGATATTGAGTCAGTAACTGTTTTAAAAGATGCATCTGCTGCTGCACTTTATGGTTCCAGAGCTGCTAATGGTGTTGTAATGATTACTACAAAGAGAGGTCAACGCGGATTACCTGTTACTCAAATTAATGTGCAACAGGGATTTTTGACAAGGGCAATACCCAATTATGATCGTGTTGGGCCTCAGGATTATTATGAACTTTTTTGGGAATCATATAAAAACAGCTTTATAGCTCAAGGCAATACTGCTGTAGCAGCAGGAGTATTGGCCTCCAACATACTGACAAGTAATAATGGACTTGTTTACAATTCATACGATGTACCTGGTAACCAACTGGTGAATCCCGTTACCGGCAAGTTAAATCCAAATGCCAAATTGCTGTGGAACGAATCATGGGATGATGCTATGTTTAGAACAGCCAGCAGAACTAATGCAAATTTTAGTGTATCGGGTGCATCTGACAAAGCCAATTACTATTTTTCAGCGGGTTATCTAAACGAAGAAGGAATCTCATTGTATTCTGGGTATAGAAGATACAATTTGAGATTGAATGTGGATATGAATGCAACCAAATGGTTAAAAACAGGTTTAAATGTAGATGGGTCTCTTGCTAATTATAAGAGTGTACCTTCAGGAGGAACGGCCACTACCAACCCATTCTACTACACATTGATGATGGGACCTATTTATCCTGTATATCAGCATGACTTAACTACAGGGGCGTTGGTAATTGACCCAGCCACAGGAAAACCTGCTCTTGATTGGGGTGTCCCAACCCAAATGGGTACAAGACCTTATGCAGGCCGGTCTAATGATTTGGGTTCACTTGCGCTGGATGATCGATCTTCTAATGAACTCAATGCAAATGCAAATACGTTTGCAGAGATTAAATTTCTAAGAGATTTCACCTTCAAGACTACAATGGGATTAAATTTCTACTCAAGTAATGGTACTTCATACCAGAATAACCAATTCGGTGATGCTGCACCTACCCCAGGATTAGCTGATGGTGGACGTTCTACCAAGAGTAATCGTACACAAACGTCATTAACTGTAAATGAGGTATTAAGTTGGAATAAGAACCTCGATAAACACAATATCAGTGCCTTAGCAGGTCATGAAAATTACAGACTTCAAAGCCACTACCTGGCAGCCTATATGTCTGGATTTTTGTTTCCGGGCCAAACTGAACTGGATAATGGTACCACTGCATTTTCAACACCAACCTCCAGTCTGGATGAACATACCATTGAAAGTTATTTTGCAGGTGTGAACTATACCTATGATCAGAAATATCTGATTTCCGGGAGTTACCGTACAGATGGTTCTTCCAGATTTGCTCCGGATGTACGTTGGGGTAATTTCTACTCTGCTGGTTTAGGATGGCGCATTTCTCAGGAGAATTTTATGAAATCTATTACATGGATTAACGAGTTGAAATTTAAAGCAAGCTATGGTGAACAGGGGAATGAAAGCATTGGAATGCTGTATCCCTACAAAGCATATTATTATGCTAATGGTAATGGAACTTATAGTGCACCAACTCAGCCGGCAAATCCTAATATTTTGTGGGAAAAGAATAAAACAACAAATATTGGTTTAGAGTTTACGGTTCTTGATCGCCGTATCTCTGGAAGTGTTGAATGGTACACACGTGAATCTGATAACATGTTATTCAGCGTTCCTTTACCACCCTCCACAGGATACGGTTCCGTATGGCAAAATATTGGTACAATGAAGAATACTGGAATTGAAGCTCAGATTAGTGCAACTATTGTCAGAAGCAGGAATTTTGACTGGAAGATTGATGCAAATGCTGCTCATTTTAAAAATAAAATCACCAAATTACCACCAAACCAGGTAAAGACAGGTATTGTTTCGGGTACTAAGAAGTTAATGGAAGGTCACAGCATATATGATTTTTGGCTTCGTGACTATGCAGGTGTCGATGCTTCTACTGGTGACGCACTGTATTATGTGGATGTGCTCGATGCCAACGGAAAGGCTACCGGACAGAAGACGGTAACCAATGTATATAACAATGGTACTTTCTATTTCCATGGCTCTGCAATACCTAAGATTTACGGAGGAGTAACAAATACGTTTACTTACAAGGGAGTCAGCCTTTCGGTATTGTTCGTTTATTCCTATGGCGGATTATTCTATGATGGTACTTACGCAAGTTTGATGCATCGAGGTAACGCTGGTACAGCCTGGTCAACCGATATTCTCCAAAGATGGCAGAAACCTGGCGATGTGACAACCGTCCCCAGGCTTCAGAATGCAATTGCAGGTCAGGATGGAGCCTCAACCAGGTGGCTATTTGATGGTTCCTGGTTGAATTTGAAAACAATTAGCTTCAGTTACTCTGTACCCACAGATATTGCCAACAAAATGTCTTTGAATGGCTTGAGTTTCTTTATCAACGGTGATAATTTATGGTTATTTGATGCCCACAGAGGAATGGACCCTCAAAGATCCTTTACAGGAACATCAGATTGGAGTTATGCTCCAAGCAGGACAGTGAGTGTTGGTGTCAATCTTAAATTTCGCTAAACTTAAATAGTGTAAATCAATGGATATGAAAAAATTATTAATATCGTTTCTTGCTTTTTCGATGCTGTTTTTAGTAGCATGTAAAAAGGACTTTTTAAATACAGATCCCAGCACTGCTGTTACTGAATCTCAGATTTTCAGCAACTATAATTCAGTGATAGCCGCACTCAACGGAATTTATCACGAACAATTTCAGTTTGCTGTTGGTGCGGGTGGCCATGATGATTATGGTCAAAAAGCAAACGACCTGATTATGGATTTAATGGGTAATGACATGGTTGTATTTTCCCAGGGATATGGATGGTTTAATGGGGATTACCAGATGACTTCCCTGTTAAGTGCCACAAGCGGTAGCCAGTCCTATAATGCGTGGGTAAGGTATTATGATATGGCAAAACAGGCTAATAAGATTATTTTGAACGCCGATGGAATCTCAGATGCTACACAGGCACAGAAAGAGATTATCAAAGGACAGGGATATGCTTTGAGGGCTTATTGTTATTATTACCTGATAAATTATTTTCAGCAAACATATAAAGGAGATGAAAGTGAAAAAGGAGTTCCGGTATATATTAAGGATACCACTGGAGGTAAACCAAGAGGAATGGTGCAGGATGTTTACAATCAGATTAATGATGATCTTCAACAGGCGGCTACTTTACTTACTGGCAAGTCTCGTGATTCTAAAGTGAATATGGATATTTCTGTGGTAAGAGGCTTTCAGGCGCGGGTTGCCATGCTGGAGAATGACTGGACAGGCGCTGCTACTTTCGCTGGTCAGGCAATCCAGAGTGGTTACCCATTAATGAATGCCGCGACCTATCTTTCAAGGTCTGCCTTCTCAACTATTGAAAACTCGGAATGTATGTGGGGATCAAAGATCACGGCTGATCAGGCTACTATTTATGCATCCTTCTTCTCACATATGGATATTGCTACTGGTGGTTACGCAGCCTTGGGTGGTCAGAAGTTAATTACAAAGTGGCTCTATGACCAGATTCCGGTAGGCGACGTTAGAAAACAAGCTTTCAAAACTCCGGGTACAGGTACAACTTCAGATCCGGATTATAACCAACACAAGTTTCAGGTGCCTGATGTTTCGAATAAATGGCAGGCTGATTATCAGTATATGAATGTACCTGAAATGTATCTTATCAAGGCCGAGGCCCTTGCAAGACAAGGTGGAAAAGATGCAGATGCAATTTCTGCACTTGAAACGCTGGTAAAATCGAGGTATCCTGCTTATTCTGCTCAGGGATTGACCGGACAGGCACTACTTGACGAGATTTTGTTGCAGAGGAGGATAGAACTTTGGGGTGAAGGATTCGGACTTTTGGATATCAAAAGGCTTAATCAGGGGTTAAACAGGGTTACCGGACCGGGTAATCATGGACTCCCTTACTTGAATCCCGGGGTATTTACTACTTCTCCAAAAGACCCGAGATTTCTTATGAGAATACCTCAGGCAGAATTGGATAATAATACCAGCATGACACCTGCGGATCAGAATCCTCAATAATCTTAAATAAAGACAAAAACTATGAATAAAAATATCTTTTATACTATTCTATCGGGATTCATTTTCATTGGAATGGTTTCATGCAAAAAGAACAATGTTGTGGTTGGGAAGGATGTCACCCCTGCTCCCTTTGTGAAAATTGCAACGTGGAATGCTCCGGATACAACTGGGACATATATAATTATGCCGACGAATGCTCCTTATATGATTCCCATCGGTGTCACCAACGTTTCAAATGTCGATAGGACAATCAACATTACCTACTCTTCACCTACTGCCGTTATGGGGCAACAATTCAATGCTCCTCAGAGTATTACCATTAAGGCCGGACAGGCGCTGGACTCTCTTCCCATTACAGGGATATTTGATGGATATTCGACAGTTACAAGAGTTGACGTACTGACTATTACAATCAGCGGCGGCGATGTTCCGTTGAATACTATTAAAACCCATTATAAACTCACGATGAAGAAGTACTGGGTAGCACCAACCGATATTTTTAAGGGTATTTATACTATCCAGGATAATACGAATGGAGCCCCTGATGGTGGTCCTTATCAAGTGGAAGTAGATCTGGTTTCAGCAAATGGCCCTGTTCTGAATATGCAGATGATCGGTCTTTGGGGATTTGACACGCCGCTAAAATTCACTATGAATTGGATAGATCTGGAACATGGAACTACGGTTGTTCCTCAACAAGCCTGGGTTTCTAATTTGTTTGGTTATGGCCAGTGTACAACAAAGACTTATGGAACAGGTACGTTTACCGTAACGCCAAACCAATTCTCTATTGGATATGAGAATACGGTTTCAGCAGGTTCATTTGGGAAATATATTTCTGTTTGCACTAAGTAGCAGTAATTAAAACGATTATTTAAGGGTTGGAATTTTCCAGCCCTTTTTTTACACATGACATCCAATGGTGATTAATGTAATTAAAACTAATCAGATCAGCAAAAGGGAATTTGACTATAAAAATATTAATCATTGTTCCAATCTTGCAATCCTTCCCCTCGAGCCAACCAAAAAAATATCCTTCCCTTTTTTTGATTTGATTACCGTATTGAAAGAGTGGTTGCTGATATTCCGCCAGTTTGACCCGTTATCATCAGAAATATCAACACCATTTATTCCGCAGGTTATCCACTTATTTCCGCCAATGTATTCCACACAGCTCCGATAGCCGAAGGGAGGCGTTGTGGGCGATTTCCACGTAATACCTCCATCCTCTGAGATCGCACAATTCCCGGTTGTGCCGGCAGGTTTGGTAAAGTCTCCTCCAACTACTATCATGATGTTTTTGTGAATGGCAATGGAATTGGCTCCGGTTGTGGATGATCCTTGCAAAATCGGAAGCCTGAATTTTTGATTTCGTTTGAAAAAATTGGATTGTATCCCGCCACTTACAAATACAGCTTCATCCCGTGTTAGTTTTCTGATATTTGTACCGCTGGCAGCAAAACAAGCTTCACCATCAACTGCTACTGGCTCATTTTTCTGAGGAATAGTTTGCCATGTTTTACCTCCATCAAATGTTCGTCCGATAAAAAACTTCCCTTCAATCGGATCGCCGATTACAATCCCACTCATGTCATTCCAGAATTCCATTGCATCCAGAAACATAGATGTATCGTTGTTTTCATAAACTTTTTTCCAGGTGTTGCCGGCATCATCGGTTCTCAGGATGTAAGCAGGGCTGCCCACACCCATGATGACGGCTGTTTTTTTATCGAACGCTTCAATATCACGAAAGTCTGTCTTCTCAAATCCTTTCACTGTTTTCCATGTAAAAGATTTTCCGCCATTGGTGCTGATAGCTATAGATCCATCTGAACCGCTGGCCCAGATTACCTTGTCATTCACCACACTCAATCCGCGCAGCGAAATATGCCCGTTACTGTCCAATGCCACAATTTTCTGTGCCTGCAAATGATTCGTTGTGAATGTGAATAAGATGAGAAAGAATAGAATCAATTTTTTCATTTGGCAAAAATAGCCCATGGATTTTTCATTTTTATTTGCAGATGATCAATGAAGAATTGACAAAGTCTTTCTTTACTTTTTTGTAGAAACCGGAAAGTGTAGAAATTTCATTTGTATTTCTTTTCCAGATCTGAGAAAGTAAATCACCCTGCTGTTTTCTGTATGAGTTTGAACCAGGCCCTTTTGGTTTCCTGAAAGGAATTGAAATGCCTGATTACATTTTTATCGTATTGCTTCAATTCGGTGAGAATCTGATTGAATTGATCTGTATGAAAGTATTTGCAAAACTTCGGAACAGAAAGCTCAAGGTCTTTTCTTACCTGGGATATTATCTGATCGTAGTTTTTTCTTTGGGTGATATAAACCATCAGTGGCTTGTACCTGATCCATCCAATGGAGGCCATCGTAAACCTTTTGACCACATTGGGCGAATTAATTTTTACAGGCTCCAGCGAAGTGGACAATATTCCGCGGAGCAGGTGTTTGTGATTCAGGAACCCATCATGAAAAGTATAAACCGGAATTTTTAAAACCTTTAAATCAGATAGAGCCGTGCTCATGAATGTATCTTCACCTCTTGCTCCCGGCGGATTATAAAAAGGGGGAAGTTTCTTACGGCATTTTTTTAAATTGAAGCAAAGATTGGCGCCACTGATAAATTTCATGCCGTATTCTTCCTTTACTTCAGAAATCTTTTTTTTATTTAAAACTTTTGTATCTGCATAAGTGACCCCTCCGTTTTCAATAATATTCTTCCGCACTGTTTTCCATGAAACGATTTCATTGCTGAGGGCTTTGATGAACCGTTTGAAATCAGTCTCAGTAAGTGTTTTGTCAAACGGAATTTGGGGTATGGGCGAAATATACCCGCAATGATGGCCATGTGTAATATCCGCATCAGAGCTGTATTTCACATGATATCCCACCACACTCTGGCCCATCCAGATCAGGTGATCAAATTTGTTTTTGGTAACCGCGATCGGATATTCATCGTCATCAAGGAAAATAAGCCTGTCCATCCTTAATTTGATTGCGAAGTAAAGGACGGCATTTCTTTTTTTTGCATAACCATCACCAAAAATTAAATCTACTTCCTCAGAATTCAGAACTCCGTTCTGTATGATATTTTCCTTTTCTTCTTCAATAGCCCTCCTTCCGTAAAAGTGAATGGAATCTATTACCGAAGCTATTTCCGGATCAATGTTTTTAAAATCTTCAGGATTCGTATTCCTGTATTTTAAATCGTAGGCTACGAACAGATGAATCCTTACATTTTTATCGATGATCAGTCCGTGTTCAATCCAATTATTGATATAAGTGGTAAGTACATTTTGAAAATGTTTGCGACCGGTTACAAATCCAATGGCTATATTGATTGGCATAGCCTTAAAGGTAAACAATGCGCGGCAAACCTATTCCCAAAGAATCTTCGTATTAATTTTTACTTTTTCTTCCTTTTGAACCACCAGTAAAACGGGATGCCAATCAGAATCAATACCAGTCCAATCCCTGCTTCGCGGGTACGTGTATAAACAGTGTTGATGATAAGGCCGATACAAAAAATAATAAACAAAGCCGGAATAACAGGGTAACCCCAAACTTTGTAGGGCCGCTTCGCATCCGGCATTTTTTTGCGAAGAATAAAAACCCCGAGAGTGGTAGCTCCGTAAAAAATAAATGCGGCAAAAATGAGCATATCCGTTAGCTGATCGAAGGAACCGGACATGACCAACAAGCACGCCCACACACATTGGTACCAAAGTGCATTGCCGGGTACATTATGTTTATTAATCTTTGCCATGGGAGCAAAAAATAATCCCTCTCTTGCCATTGCAAATGGTGTCCTTGCGTTGCTTAATATGGTGGCATGCGTGCATCCCAGAGTTGAAAACAGAATGAGGATCGAAATAAATATGATTCCACCTTCTCCCCAAAACGACCGGACAACCTCTATAGCTGCAACCTGATTGCCGGCGCTGTTGACTGCCTCCATTTCCGGAATGGACATCACAGACAGGTAAGCTGTATTAGCAATCAGATAAAGCAGAATTACAATAAACAGCCCGATGATTAATGATAACGGTAAATTACGATTTGCATTTTTTATTTCACCTCCCAGAAATCCGATGGTATTCCATCCTTCGTAAGCCCAGAAAGCGGCAAGCATTGCGGTAAATACAGCACTGAAAGTGACCGGCCCCGCTCCATTTGTTGAGAAGCTGAATGCATTGGAAATATTTGCCTGCCCGGAAGTGCCTCCTGCAACTGCAATTACAAGGATACCTGTTACAACGAGGAGCAAAATAATAAAACTGAACCGCGCACCGGATCTGAGTCCCAGACTATTGAACCACGTAAGAATAATAATTAATGCAATGGCAATCAGTTTTACATTGAATCCCGAAAACGGATAAAATATCCCGAAGATATTCCACTGTTCAAGTGATGATAATACCGGTGAAAAATGTATTAACGATTGGACTGACTCTGCAAAAACATAAGCTATTGAGGCGACAGCGGCTGATTTGATTGCTGCAAAATTTGACCAGCCGTATAAGTAAGAAAAGAATTTGTTGTAAATCTTTTTGTAATAAACATATTCTCCCCCGGTATCAGCAAGCATACCCGCAATTTCGGCATTACTAATAGCGCCAAACATGGTGATTAACCCACCGATCAGCCAGCAAAGGAGAATCCATCCGGAGCTGTGCAATTCAGCAGCCATGGGAGCCACCTTCTTAAAAATTCCGGAACCGATTACATTTCCTAAAACAAGTACAATTGCAAGACCGAGTCCAAGTGTGCGAGTCAGATGTTTTGGTGAATCCATGCTGGAATGATTTTATTTAAAACCATTAAATGTAAACAGAATTTAACAGAAGTTGCCATGCGTTGGAACAATTTATTTAACATTGCAATTCTATAAACTGAAAAAATGAAATTTTACAAATATTGGGCTTTGCTGGGATGTGCACTTTTAGCCGTTTCATGTTTTCTGCCCTGGGCTTATTATCCGGATTTGAATAAAGTTTTTACGGGATTTTTTTCTGAAAAAAACATGTATGGAAAACCGGGAAAGGTTTTTATTTTTTTCACGGTAATTTATGCGGTATTTGTACTGGTAAATAAAGTCTGGGCGAAAAGAGTGAATGTATTTATTGCCGCTATTACGATTGCTTTTTTGATAAAGACATGGGTCCTTTTTCTTAGTTGCTATGGTGGCATTTGTCCCGAAAAAAGATATGGGATATTTCTTTTGACGGCAGGCGTAATTATCATGAGTGTAACTGCAGTGATGCCCGATACAAAAGTGAAACCCGAATCCGTAACCGACAACGATTCAGCATAGAATTATTCAAATAGTTCTGCCTTATTCTTCGGACGTTTGTCTTCGAGCCATTGAAAATCCTTTAGCCGGTCCTGATCTGGGGGGATTTTGTTCATTGGATACATGGTACCTTTCACCTGGTTGATCATAAGGATTTTTTGTAATTCCCCATTTGCAAACAACATATCAATAACATCGCCGGATGCCCTGTTCATGCCAATGTACGAACTGTCTTTGTCCTGCATGTAATAAATACTTTCAGATTGGCTCCCCCTCATCCTGATGTGATCAAACTTATTGTCTTTGAAATAAGCGTTGAGTGTCTTGCCTGACATCTGGTTGAAAAAACCCTCCTTGGTTTTGTTTACTACCAATGCCTTGTCAAATGCGTATAATCTGTTTGCTTCTTTATTTTTTGTAAACAAAAACATGGTGTCACCTGTAACCTGGCTTTCCCTGCTCCAGAGAACCGGGGAATAATACAAACGAAAAACGGAATCTTTGGAAGAAACAAACATACTGTCGCAAATACTTTGAAGAGAATCGTTAAAAATGCGCACATGGTGATAGGCAATAAAATACCGTGTACTGTCTTTCGGTTTTTGAAGGCTGTCTTCTTGTGCAATCGATGGGGCAACCGGATTTGTTTCAGGCACCTCGCCGTTTTCTGTTTCGTTTTGTAAAATATTTTTTTCTTTCCCCGCCGAATCTTTTTGGCTGATCAAAGTTTCTTTCAGATGATCTTTAAGTGAGTCAATCTTTGTTTTTTTTATTGAATCCGGCGGTTGAAGTTTGTTTAATTTCTGATGCAGCGAATCCGGCTTTGCTGAATCATTTTGTAAAATTTTCTGTTTCAGTTGAGAGGTATCATTTTCAGCAATGGTTTTACTCGTAACAGGTTTTTCCAAAGCCTTCAAAGAATCTGTTTCCAATGGTTTATTGGCAAGACGGGCAAATATGTCCTGTTTATTTTTTTGAAGAGAATCTTCAATGGCAGGTGGTTCAGGGTGTAATGAATCGGATTTGACATTCAATGAGTCAGCAGGATGCAGGAGGTTTCCTGTTGAATCCTGCTCGAGCATATTAATTTTTTTTGTTTGTTCCCTGTTGAGCTGGGTAGCAGAATCAGTTAGATAAACCAGTTGCTGATTTACCATTTTTGCCAGTCCCGAAAAGATGATATCAGCCGCTACATAAGTGCTGTCGTTCTTCTGTTTGATTATAAGCAAAGGTTTTCGCGTTGCGAGAAAAGAATTGTTTTGCCGGTTGAGAAAAATCTGATTGCCAAGTAAAATAAATCCATTTGCTGAATCTATAATTACACCGTTCCCTTCCAGTTGTGCATTCCCTGATTTTCCATCGAGCGCCATGCTGTTTGCGGTGTAAAGCCTTCCCGAAGAATCTTTTACTACCGAACGAGTGGCGAAAAAAGCATTGCCAGTTTTGGTATCATAAGATCCCTGCGATGTGCTTATTTCTAACTCATTATTTTTTATAAAACTTTTGCTAATGAAATTGATGCCGCCATTGTCCATGTTATACACCAGAGAATCTGACCTGATGTGGTTTTTCGGCCCGTCACTTTTTACATTTTTCTTAAAATAAACATCTTTGGTATCTGCATAGTAAGTGCCCTCGGTGGAAGTGATGACATCTTTTCCTGAGGTTACTTTTCCTCCCTGGTAATAGTTTCCGATGCTTGTTTCAAAATTATAATCCAGTTGATTTGTATGCAGTGTACCGTGCCGCCCGATCAGTCTCACATTTCTCTGCAGAACAGCAATCCTCGACAATCCCGAATATTGTAGATAGTCGGAAAAAATCTGAACGGTATCACCATCATTGATATGTATTTTTCCGAAAGCCTGCATGTTCTTGGTATCATTGTTCAATACCATACTGTCTGCAAAAAATTTGGTTCCTCCCTGATTTACGATTGCACCACCCGCAATGGTTTGTATGGTTCCGGTATCTGTTTTTATCATACGCATGCTGGGGCCGCGAATGATTTCAAATTCCCTGACAGAATCTTTTTGTGCAGGTTGTAGCGTGGCCTGAGCCAAAGAAATCTTTGGAGCAATGAATCCGAGTAACAAGAGCGTTGCAATTTTTACAAGACGCATTTTATTACTTTAAAACTTTGAGTGTATCGTCAGTCATGGGTGCGGTCAGATAATTGCCTTTGTCTTTTTTCCCAAAGATGGAAACATTTACATATCTTTTTGGATGAACCCTGATGTCATCAATCAGAATGTTCATTTTATTAATGGTTGATTGCAAATTTTCATAAAGGCCATTGTCGTTGAGCATTTTTCCCAGAGTTCCTTTTCCGTTATTCAGTTTTTCCAAACTCTGTTTCAGATTATTAACTGCAATATTCATACTGTCCACTGTTTTACCAATATCAACCGAGGCAAACCTGGAAGTGGCTTCGTTGATATTCCTGATGATGCTGTCCATTCTCTGATTGTTGGATCTCAGGTTTGCGGTGAATGCATTTATATTCCTCGCCGTCTGAACAAGCTCACCGGTTTTTGGATCCATCATGATGCTGAATGATTGGGCATTTTCTGCCAGCGATTTTGAAACTGTGTTCAGGTTTGCAAAAATTCCCTGGATGTTATGCTGGGTTTTTACATCAAAGGTTCTCGCAATAAGTTGAAGAACTGAATCCATTGAACGTACGGTAATCCTCGCTTCATATAGCACAGGATTAATTTCTTTCATAGCTTCCTCCAACATGTGCCCGCTTGCGGTAGATACAATGGTATCTCCGTCTTTCAGATAATTTGTGGAATTTCCCAATTGAATTTCCAGAGACGGGCTGCCGAGCAAATTTGGATTAATTATGGATAATGAATTATTTGGAATATTTACCTGTTTATCAAAAGCAATGGTAACCACCATCTTTTTAAAATCTTTTCCTCCGTTTATATCCGCTATTTTACCCACCTTCATCCCGTTAATGACGACCGGATTTGATTTTGTTAATCCCAATACATCTTTATAAACTGCGTACATCCTGGTGGGTTGACTGAAAATGTTTTTGCCTTTAAGAAAATTAAAACCCAATATCAGCAGTACAATACCAAGCACTGCCAAAAGCCCTATCTTGGTTTCATTACTAATTGTCATAAGTTCTGTTGTGGTTGCAAAATACCTAAAATTAACCGTTATGTACCAAGAGGTACAATCCAAGATTAATAAATATTTTGAACTATGGTAATAAAAAGGTGTGAAAACCCTGTTGACATACGGACAGCACACATAACATTTTCTGAAAACAGAAATTTGTTTCACGATTTCTTCAGGAACAAAGAAATTTTATCTTTCAATAATCTTTTTTATGATCAGCATGAGCCGGTGGGCCTTTTTGCCGGATAGTGCTATTGCCATTTTGTCGATGGGCATGTAAAATCTGAGCGGTAGGAAACCGAGTGTTTTTTGGATCTTCAATGCACTCAATAGTTTGCTGTTGAAAATTTTTATTTCTGTTGAATTTGGTGCAGGTACATATTTCAGAATAGAATTTTCAGTAAACGAGTGAAGATGTGCATTGTTTGGTGTGAGTTGGTTGCAATGGATACAAAGTGAATACCTGATTTTTTCGTTGTAGGGAGTTGTGATAATGATTTTTCCATTGGGTTTACATACGCGCAAAGCTTCTGCAATTAATTTTTCGGGATCTGGTACATGTTCAATGATTTCTGAAGCCACGATTACATCAAATGAGTTTTCCCCGAATGGAAGCGACATGGCATCACCCACAGCAGCGAAATGAGAACCTGAAGGATTGTTTTGAATTGCCTTTTCCGGATTTTTTACAGAAATATCAAATGATACCACTTTTTTTCCTCCGGAAAGTAATCCGTGTGCAAGCCATCCTCCTCCGCAACCCAAATCGAGTATCCATCCTTTTGCTGAAGGTATTTCCGAAAAAATCATCTGCCGCAGCCTGTTGGTTTCAACCCTTTCTGCCGCGTCTTCTATTTCCTCTGTATAATCAAATGCTGCTGCATCGGCCTCGTAATGTTTTCGATAAGGGGTTTTATCGTTCTCATCTTCTTTGAATAAAATGGGTATATCCCGCAATGTTTTGAATTTTTCCATCCCATCGGGCGTAGATAATATTTCTCCATTCAACGTCAGTGGTTTTCCACTTTGAGGGCTGATCAGTTTGGCAATAAATTCTTCGGTCAGAATCATCCGGGCAAAAATAAGATGGTAATTCCAATGTAAATTCTGGTAAATACCAGATGTAGCGATTTGAACCTTGATTAATTTAAAGTTTATAATATTGGGAAAAGTTTACTGCATGAATAAGTCGAGGTTGGAAGCATTCAGTGATGGTGTGATTGCCATCATCATTACCATCATGGTATTAGGGATGAGTATCCCCGAAGGCGCGAACTGGGTTTCATTAAAACCTGTATTGCCGGTCTTTCTGACCTATGTACTGAGTTTTATTATGGTGGGTATTTATTGGAATAATCACCATCATCTTTTTCAGGCCGTTCAAAAGATTAACGGGAAAATTTTGTGGGCAAATTTGTCATTGTTGTTTTGGTTGTCTCTTTTTCCTTTTGCTACGGGCTGGATGGGAAACAACCATTTTCAGCAGGCTCCTGTGGCTCTTTATGGGTTTATCCTGTTTATGGCGAGTTTGGCCTATGCAGTTCTTGTCTATTTCATTACACATGAAAAAAATACCAATCGGAAAGTGGCCGATGCCATTCGATCCGACAGGAAAGGGAAAGCATCTGCTGCCCTTTATGTATTGGGGATTTTTCTCTCTTTTTACTATCCCATTATCAGTGTCGGAATTTATATTATCGTTGGGGCTATCTGGTTTATCCCCGATCGCAGGATAGAAAAATCGTACTGAAAGCTTTGGTAGTTAATTATTAACGGACTGTGCTGTCGTTTTTGAAAAGCCATCTACCTGATCTCTGTATTTTATGATGGCATCACAAATCCCTTCGGCAATTTCCTGCTGGCCTTTTTCACTGTTCAGATAGCGCTCATCGTCATAATTTACCAGGAACCCGGTTTCAATTAAAACGGCAGGCATTTGTGTTGCATGCAGGACCCAAAGCCCTTTTTCACGTTGCCAGACTCCAAGATTCGGCCGGCCGGTGATGGTTGATACTTCATCCTGAACAAGGTTGGCAAGCTGGTAACTTCTTCGGAAATATTTTTGGGAATAAAGGATGGCGCTGGCCTTCCATTCCGGACTGTCATAGTTTACATTGGCAGTGCTATCACCATCATCGGTGATGAAATCCATATTGCTGTTTTCCATCGCCTTCACCTTGTCGCTGCTTTGCCGGGCAACAAGAATGAGTGTACTGGTTCCTTTTCTGCTTGTTGGAATTTTGTAGTATTCTCTGATGGGAACCCTTCTGGTATGTTTTGTCACTATCCTTCTTCTCTTCTTTCCTTTGCCAACGTGTTTGGTTGTGGTATAGGTTTCGTTCTTATATCCAATAATCCTTGAACCTGTTTTTAAAAGAACTGCATCAGCATGGATGCAAACGAATAAATCCCCATGGTGCTCATTGGCAAAATTTGCCTTTTCTTTCACACTCATAAACGTGTCTGTTGTCCTCGTTGGAATTGTATTTACATCCGGAATTCTTTTTCTGAGCAGATCAACAAGTTTCATTGAGATTGCCAGAGTCACATCTTTTTCTTTTGATTCAAGGCCGCCTTCATAATCACCTTTAGTACCTGTGTCGCTTCCTCCATGTCCCGGATCAATGATAATGGTCTTGATCTTTTTGGATTGTGCCTGGATACCGGCGGCTAAAAACAGAAAGGCTCCTGTAAGAAGCAGGTAAATCGCTTTTTGAAAGAGGCTTCTTGTTTTGGTCAGGGGGCAGAAATTCTTTGTCACGTCTGTTCTGAATTTTATTGATTTAGGTAAGTTAATCTTCACACATCCTTAAAGCGAATACGCTTATTTTTGTTGCCAATCGGTCATGCTGCTATTAAAGAAAATTATATCCGGAAAAGCAAACTGCAAGATTTTTTTGACAGTCTTTAACCTCTTAATTTTCTGTACAAGCAACCTGGTATCTTCCTCGCCAGCTTCCCTTCAGTATCACATTCAGGACGGTTCAGAAGCAAGGATTCCAAAGAAAAACTTTTTTTTCGTTTTAAAAAAGCAAAAATTAGGAAACGATACCATTCCGCAATCTGCAAGAGTGATAAAGCTGGATTCTTTGCTAAATGAAAATTCAACTCATCCACCTGCGAAAGACACGTTGATTTCTCCAATAAACGACTCATCCGGACTCTTATCAAAAGTTGATTCGCTCCGTAAAAGAGATACCATCCCTTATCGTGCTTCAAAAAATGCACTCACCGCTCCCGTGGAATACAGTGCCGAGGATTCATTGGTATTTTATGTTCCCGAGAGAACAGCCACACTCTATGGAAAACAGTCAACTGCCGATTATGAAGAAAACGATGTGAAAGCTCCTATTATTTCATTTGACCAGCAGACCGGAGAAATTATTGCCAACATGAAATTGGATAGTTCCGGAAAAGTGATTTCGAGGCCTGTGTATAAAGCGCAGGATTTTATTTCCGAAAGCGATTCTTTTCGTTTTAATATGCGGACCGGTAAAGGAATTACCAAAGGCACGTTGACGCAGCAGGGTGAAATGTATGTACAGGGACAGATTATTAAAAGAGTTAGCAATGATGTTTTTTATGCCTACCGCGGAATGTTTACTACCTGTAACCTCGATACGCCACATTTTGCCTTCATTGCAAAAAAGATAAAGTTCATTAATAATAAAGTAGCTATCAGCGGGCCTATACATCCGGAGTTTGAGGGTGTGCCAATACCGATTTACCTTCCGTTTGGAATTTTTCCCCTGATTCAGGGCAGGCATTCTGGTTTGCTTGCACCCACTTTTGTGACCAACCAGCAAAGAGGATTGGGTTTGGAAGGGCTTGGGTACTATAAAGTAATCGGTGAATATTGGGATGTCATTTTGCGGACTTCCATTTATTCTTACGGAGGCTGGTCTTTGAATATAAACCCGCGCTATTCCAAACGATACCATTACAATGGAAACCTCTCTTTTGATTTGCAGCATTTTAATTTCAATTTTAAAGGAGATCCGGATTTTACCCAAAACAGAAGTTTTAATATTCAATGGACTCATTCAGCAGATACCAAGTCGAGGCCGGGCGTAACTTTTTCTGCCAATGTAAATGCCGGAAGCAGTAGTTACAACAGTTTCAAACCCAATGATCCGTTTTTGAATGTATCCAACTCGCTGACATCTTCCATCCGTTATGCAAAGACGTGGAAGGGCCTGCCTTTCAACCTTACCCTTGCTGCCAACCACAATCAGAATACGAATCTTAAACAGATTACTATCAATCTTCCAACTGTCAATTTTACCATGAATACCATTTATCCTTTCAGAAAAAAAGAGCGGGCAGGCGATGCAAAGTGGTATGAGAATATTGGTATTGGCTATAATCTTAATGCGCTGAGCACTTCAACTTTTTATGATACGGTAAAAGGGAAAAGTATCTTTAAACAAATGGTGGACACATTGAGGTGGGGAGCACAGCACAATTTCCCGATAAGCCTTTCGCTGCCACCCATGGGCGTAATTCAAATGGCTCCGAGTGTGAGTTATCAGGAAACGTGGTTTCAGGTCAAATCCATTCATTATTACAATGCAGCCAAAGACACACTTTTTACAAAATTGCAAAAAGGATTTTACACCGAACGCCAGATGTCGTATGGACTTGGTATAAGCACCCGGATTTTTGGAATGATCACCTCCACCAATCCTAATTCAAAAATAGTTGCCATCCGTCATGAACTCAGGCCATCCATTTCAATAAGCTATCAACCCGATTTTCAGAAAAATAATTATTACTACCTGACCGATTCATCAGGCCATCGCACCCCCTATTCGTTTTATGAAAGCCGGTATAATATTTATGGCCCGTTTTCTCAGGGATCATTTGGGGGATTAAGTTATTCCATTGAAAATAACCTTTCGATGAAAGTGCGGAATCGAAAAGATACCTCGGGTGAAAATGCTACCAAGAAAATCCCGCTGATCGATGCTTTTAGCATTACAGGCAGTTACAATTTTCTGGCAGACTCACTTAAATTTTCTCCCATTAGCATGAATGCTTCCACCAATCTTTTTGGTAAATTCAATGTTACAGCATTTGCTACTTTCAACCTATATGAAGTGAACGATTCCGGCCGGCAGATAAATACATTGATCTGGAAACATACCCCGATATCTCTGGGCAGATTGCAATCTGCAAACCTCTCTATCAGTAGCTCTTTCCAGGGAGGAAACAAAAAGACCGGTGAGCAGGGTGGATTGAAGGCCAAAGGATATGAGCCGGGAAACGGATATACATTGGATCAGTTTAACCAGGAAGCCGCTTACGTTCAAACCCATCCGGGAGAATTTGCCGATTTCAATATTCCCTGGTCAGTTAATTTTTCATATTCCATGACAATGAGCCGGTCATTTTTTCAAAATGTCGGATTCAAATCATCTTTGCAGCAAAATGTAAATTTTGGAGGAACGCTTAACATGACGCCCAAGTGGCAAATGGGAGTGCAGGCATCATACAATTTCAACCTGCATCAGTTAAGTCCATTTATGATGACGCTGAGCCGCGACTTGCATTGCTGGCAGATGTCGATTAGTGTGGTTCCTTCGGGAGTTTACAGATATTTTAGTGTAAATATCAGTCCTAAATCACCTTTGCTGCGAGACCTCAGGGTAAATAAAACGGAACAATTCAGGCAATTGTAATTCCTTTCTTATTTGGCGACCGAAAGGAAATTATTCCTACATCAGTTTCTTTGCTTCCATATTTATCGCTTCGTGCACAATTTTGTGCAGGGAAAAGTTGGGATTATTAATCAGAAAGTCCACAATTTGTTTGCTCAGATCCATGGCACTGGCATTGCCAGGAAGAGTAGATGCCAATTGATTGATAATATAGATATTCTGTTCTTTGAGGTTATCAACCGCCTTCCAGATTTCGGGTTGTATGTAAATCTGCTGACTCACATTATAATCGTATTCAGTCTTGATGTTGTCGATCAGGGCATGTTGCATTTCGCGGGATGACAGACCTGAATTGGGAATGCGTGTGAGTACATTCTGGATTGCAATCCTTTCTGAAAGAACGGATAAACGTTCGTAAGCCTGAAGCTGCAACTGCAGGGTATTGGGACTGACGGTCTTTTTTTCAGCAATTTCTTTTTTTAATTCTGAGATTTCTTTCAATGCCCAGACTACTCCAAACAGCGTAAATAAAGTAATTATCGTAATGATGACCTCAAATATTGACATGGACATGCAGGTTTTTTTTATTGTATTTTTGTATAGAGTTTAGTTTTTGCCTACCTGAATACATCCATATAAAATTAATGCATTCAAGGGGCATCAACAGATATTAACGCCAATTTTAGTTTTCTATTATTGAAATTGACATGGTGATTAATTAAAATTTTTTTAAAAAAAATAGGCAATGATATCACAATTCAATTCTATTTGAATTATTTCAGACCGGACGGATGATCGAATCTGAAATTGTATGAAGATATCATTTGAAGCTTTAATATTTTGATGTTTAAATAATTTCTGAGTTATGGAAGCAAAGGCAATTGAAAGTAAGAAGAAGGGCGAAGCAGAAAAAGATTTTCTGCCGCTTTCCGGAACAGACTACGTTGAGTTTTATGTAGGCAACGCCAAACAAGCAGCTCATTTTTACCGGTCTGCTTTCGGTTTTAATGCTTTGGCATATTCAGGTCCTGAAACAGGTGTCAAAGACAGGACGAGTTATGCTGTTCGCCAGGACAGGCTTACACTGGTACTGACCAGCTCCTTAAGACCTGATACCGATATAGCGCAGCATGTTGCCAAACACGGCGACGGGGTAAAGATGCTTGCATTGAAAGTAGAAGATGCTGCTTCTGCCTGGGAAGAAACAACGAAAAGAGGAGGTAAATCTTTTTTGAAACCCACAACCCTGACGGATGATTTTGGTAAGTTGGTCATGAGCGGTATTTATACCTATGGCGAAACGGTTCATTTGTTTATTGAAAGAAAAGATTACAAAGGCCCGTTCATGCCTGGCTATAAAGAATGGAGAACGGCATACAATCCTCCTTCCACCGGACTGAAATACGTGGATCATTGTGTGGGAAATGTGGGATGGAACCAAATGAATAAATGGGTAAAATATTATGAAGAGGTGATGGGATTCAGAAATATCCTGAGTTTTGATGACAAGGATATTTCTACAGAATATTCGGCATTGATGAGCAAGGTGATGAGTAACGGGAATGGATATGTGAAATTTCCGATTAATGAGCCGGCAAAAGGAAAAAAGAAAAGCCAGGTGGAAGAATACCTTGAATTTTATAATGGAGAAGGGTGCCAGCACATCGCCATGGCAACCAACAACATTATTGAAACTGTTACGGAACTGCAAAATCGCGGAGTGGAGTTTTTAAGAGTGCCCGGCAATTATTATGACACTGTATTGGATCGTGTTGGAAAGATAGATGAGGGTTTGGCCCCGCTCAAAAAGCTGGGAATCCTTGTTGACCGCGACAATGAAGGCTATTTGCTTCAGATTTTCACAAAGCCTCTTCAGGACAGGCCAACGCTTTTTTTCGAAATTATCCAGAGAAAAGGTGCTACCAGTTTTGGAAAAGGAAATTTCAAAGCTTTGTTTGAAGCCTTGGAAAGAGAACAGGAATTGAGAGGCAACCTGTGATCCGGATGGCTTGTACTGATTGTTTGGATTGAATTTATCTGGCCTTATATTGTTTTATTTCCGAAAGAATAAAGATCAGGAATAAACGTTGTAATATTTATGAAAACCACTTTTTTTCGATTGGGATGTCTGGCTCTTTTTCTGTTTTCGGGTAGCCTGTCTTTGCAGGCTCAATATTCTTTTGTTCAGATCCAGAAATCATCATCCAGGGTAAACACCGCATTTGAAAGCAAAGAGGATATGCTGAAAAAGGAATTTGCTGATAAGGGATTAATCTGGCCGGCAAAGTATGTCTATATCCGCAGTTTTAAATATGATGCCCAGCTTGAAGTGTGGGTAAAAAATAATGTAAAAGATAAATACAAACTTTTTAAAACTTATAAAGTTTGTATGCAGAGCGGTACCATGGGGCCAAAAAGGATACAGGGAGATTATCAGGTGCCAGAAGGGTTTTATTACATCACCGAATTCAATCCGAGAAGCCAATACCATTTGTCATTGGGGTTGAATTATCCGAATCCGTCTGACAAAATACTCAGCGACCCACAGAGGCCGGGAGATGGTATTTTTATTCACGGAAGTTGTGTTTCTGAAGGGTGTGTTCCGGTAAGCGATAATGATATTGAAGAAATTTATATTATTGCAACCTATGCCCGTAATGCAGGGCAGGAATATATTCCGGTTCATATTTTTCCAATCAGGTATAACAACAAAAAATCAGAAGATTATTTGGAAAACTTTCTTTCGGATAATCCTTCTCTTACTGCCTTTTCTGACCAGTTGCAAAAGGCTTATAATGAATTTGAAACCACTCACCAGGTTCCGCTGATCCTGATTGATAAAAAAGGAGATTATGTTGTGGGCAATTAGCGTTTTTCTTTTTTGATAAAAATTCCCTTTTTCTTTTTGCCGGGATTCTGATAGTGCACATTCACTTTTGAGAATGGGTAGTAAAATCCTGAATTGCCGGATACCAAAAATTCAATTAATTTTTACTATGAATCCATGAGGATTCAACGGGGATTTAGAATCCGATGGCGTCACACACTATCCTCATAATTGGTAATTGAAGGATTAAATTTGCATAAATGAAGTTGCTCTGGAAATATTTGAGACCTTACCGCGGGTTGCTGGCTCTTACCCTTTTCATGGCGGCCATCAATCAGGTTTTCAGTTTGCTCGATCCGCTCATCTTTGGTAAAATGTTTGACAGGTACGTTACCCATCCACACGAGAATGTGCATACTCAATCAGGTTTTATCATGGGAGTAATGGGCTATCTTGGAATGTTGATTGGAGTTGCCATGGTTTCGAGGATTGCAAAAGCTTTCCAGGATTATTTTGGAAATGTAGTTGTGCAAAAATTCGGGGCAAGGATTTTTACAGATGGATTGCGTCATAGTCTGAAATTGCCTTATTGGGATTTTGAAGATCAGCGCAGCGGTGAAACCCTGTCTGTGCTGACCCGCGTGCGGTCTGATACAGAAAAATTTATTACCAATTTCAATAACATTCTTTTCGGAATTATTGTAGGGATCATTTTCGTGGCGATTTATTCTTTTTCCCTGCATTGGTCCATTATGCCTGTTTATGTCCTCGGAATTGTTTTTCTATCTCTGCTGACCGGGTTGTTAAGTAAGAAAGTCAAGAAAATTCAAAAGAAAATTGTGGGAGAAACCAATGCACTGGCCGGCGCCACCACCGAATCTCTCAGAAATATTGAACTGGTTAAAAGCCTTGGGCTGACTTCACAGGAAGTTGACCGCCTGAATAAAAACACCTATAAAATTCTCGGACTTGAATTAAAAAAGGTGAAGAGTATCCGGACGTTAAATTTTATTCAGGGAACTTTTGTCAACTTTCTCAGGCAGGTCATCATGTTTATCCTGCTTTTATTGATTTATCATAATACAATTACGCCGGGGCAGTTAATGACTTTGACCTTTTATTCCTTTTTTATTTTCGGGCCTTTACAGGAAGTCGGAAATATCATCATTTCTTACCGGGAGGCCGAAGCATCACTGAATAATTTCAGGGAACTTATGGACAAACCGATTGAACCAAGACCGTCGCTTCCTGTGGCAATTGATAAACTCAGGGAGCTGGAGTTTTCTGATGTAAGTTTTCAACATAGTACAGCAAATCATCCTGCTATTTCAAATTTGAGTTTTTCTGTTTCGTCAGGCGAAACGATTGCTTTCGTTGGTCCGTCAGGTGCAGGAAAAAGCACATTGGTTAAATTGCTGGTTGGGCTTTACCGTCCCCAACAGGGTTCAATTTATTACAACGGCATAGATCTCAGCAAAATCGATTTTGATCTGCTGCGTTCACAAATAGGATTTGTCACTCAGGATACACAACTTTTTGCCGGCACCATCAAAGAAAATCTTCTTTTTGTAAATCCGGATGCAAGTGATGAGGATATCCGCGATGCATTGATGCAGGCAGCATGTTATAATTTGCTTGCAAGGGCTGAGAAGGGAATTGATACAGTGATTGGTGAAAGCGGAATGAAAATTTCCGGGGGAGAAAGACAGCGGTTATCCATTGCCAGAGCGCTTTTGCGGAAACCGAGATTACTCATTTTTGATGAAGCCACCTCCTCACTTGATTCCCTCACAGAAGAAGAAATCACCAGCACAATCCGCGATATTTCTTCTCACAGAAAACAAATTTCTGTTTTGATAGCCCACAGGCTGAGCACCATTATGTATGCTGACCGTATTTATGTTTTGGAAAGAGGAAGGATCATCGAACAGGGCACCCACGATGATTTGCTGAAGAAAAATGGTTTGTATTATGCCATGTGGCGGCAGCAGATCGGAGAAAGGAAAAAAGAAATGCCGCCAGTCTTCCAGGAAAAATAAATCATAAATTGCCTGCCGTTTAAATCAGTTACAATTGAACCGTAAAAATCTTATCAATACAATCCGTGAAAAGAGATCTTGTCTTTGTATTGGATTGGACACAGATATTGATAAACTTCCTTCCCATTTTTCGAAGTCGCCTCAATCCGTCCTGGATTTTAACCGTCAGATTATCGATGCAACCCAGGACCTGTGCGTGGCCTATAAAATTAATACTGCATTTTATGAAGCATTGGGTTCTGAAGGTTGGGAGGTAATGGAGAAAACGGTAAATTATATTTCCAAAAATCATTTGAAAATTGCGGATGCAAAACGCGGTGATATCGGGAATACCGCTACACAATATGCAAAGGCATTTTTTGAAAAATTATCTTTTGATGCCATCACGATTTCTCCCTACATGGGAACCGATTGTATCATTCCGTTTCTTCATTACAAAAATAAATGGGTGATTATTCTTGGGTTGACAAGCAATCCCGGCAGTGCAGAATTTCAAAAGCAGGTTTGTGGCGATGAACCTCTTTGGGAAAGAGTTTTAAAAGTGACGGCAAAATGCAGCGATGAAAATAATGTCATGTATGTAGTGGGTGCAACAAGAGGCGATGACATTGCGAAAGTAAGATCAGTTGTTCCCCGCCATTTTTTTCTTGTTCCCGGTGTTGGCGCACAGGGAGGAAAAATCTCTGAAGTGATGAGTTTGGGAAAAAATGATGATGTAGGATTGCTGATCAATGTGAGCCGGTCTGTTATTTTTGCGGGCAACGAAAAAGATTTTGCTTCCAGGGCGCGTGATGCAGCAATGAACTTTCGTAATGAAATGAAAGAGTATATTTGAAGAGTTTAAAACAATTACCTTTTTAAAGGAAAATTTTCTATGGCACAAGCAGATTTATTTCAGTCTCCGGACTATTTCAAGATTGATGATTTATTGACCGATGAACATAAATTGATTAGAGAAACCGTTCGCAATTATGTAAAAAAAGAAATTTCACCTATCGTTGAAGAATTTGCACAGCGGGCTGAATTTCCGGTAAAGATTACCAAACAATTGGGAGAGCTTGGTTGTTTTGGCCCCACAGTTCCGCAGGAATACGGTGGAGGAGGATTGGATTATATTTCTTATGGTTTGATGATGCAGGAACTGGAGCGGGGCGACAGCGGAATCCGCAGTACAGCCAGTGTGCAGGGTTCACTTGTCATGTATCCGATACTTGCTTATGGAAGTGAGGAACAAAAACAGAAGTATTTACCCAAACTGGCTTCAGGAGAATGGCTCGGTTGCTTTGGATTGACAGAACCCGATCATGGAAGTGATCCCGCAGCGATGATCAGCAATTTTAAAGATGCCGGAGATCATGTTGTCCTGAACGGCAGTAAAATGTGGATCAGCAACGCACCTTTTTCACATGTAGCTGTAGTGTGGGCAAAAAATGAACAGGGAAAAATCCAGGGGTTGATTCTGGAAAGGGGAATGGAAGGATTTTCCACACCGACCATTCACAACAAATGGAGCCTTCGAGTGAGCGCTACAGGTGAATTGGTTTTTGACAATGTAAAAGTTCCAAAGGAAAATATTTTGCCAAATGTAAGAGGATTGAAAGGTCCGTTGGGTTGCCTTACAAAAGCGCGGTATGGAATTGCGTGGGGAGCCGTCGGAGCGGCCATGGATTGCTATGATACCGCATTGCGTTATTCGAAAGAAAGGGTTCAATTCGGAAAACCGCTGGCCTCTTTTCAATTGCAACAGCGGAAGCTTGCCATTATGGTCACAGAAATCACCAAAGCCCAGTTGCTTAACTGGAGGCTGGGGGTTTTAATGAATGAAAATAAAGCTACTCCCGAACAGGTGAGCATGGCCAAAAGAAATGCATGTGAAATAGCTGCCAACATTGCGCGTGACGCCCGGCAGATTCTCGGAGGCATGGGTATCACGGGGGAATATTCCATCATGCGCCACATGATGAACCTCGAAAGTGTCATCACTTATGAAGGCACTCACGACATTCACCTCCTTATTACCGGTCATGATATTACGGGTATAAAAGCTTTTTCGTAAAGGAAAATTATCATCGATAAAAAACCATCCTGCATGAATAATTTCTCCAGCATTTTTCTGATTGGCTTTATGGGCAGCGGAAAGAGCCATTGGGGTAAGATTTGGGCTGAGAGACATCAAATGATTTTTGTGGACCTGGATGAAGAAATCGAAAAGGCATTCGGTATGAGTGTGGAAGAAATTTTTGAGAAACACGGAGAAGAAAAATTCAGGGAACTGGAAAGGTATCATCTGAAAAAACATGAAAACAGAAAAAACCTGATGATTTCCTGCGGTGGAGGCACACCTTGTTTTTTTGACAACCTGGAATGGATGAAAAAAAACGGAGAGGTTGTTTATCTGGAAGCAAACGAACAATATATTTTGAAAAGGGTAAAGGATGAAACAGCCCAAAGGCCGTTGCTCAAAGAAGTGAATGAATCGGAACTTTTATTCTTTATTCAAAAAAAACTCAAAGAAAGAAAACCTTTTTATGAAAAGGCAAATTACACATTGGAGGTGGAATCGCTGAATGAAAAGAGCCTGGATGCATTATTGCAAAGCGGAAAGCGTTTTGAAAAAAATATAGGAATACCAAAAATAAAAAAGAATTTAGGCCATGCATAAAGGATTTCTTAAGACAGCAGCATTGCTCGGGGCGTTGGGTGTGATATTAGGCGCGTTTGAAACCCATTTTCTGAAAAGCAGGGTAGCAGAAGGATCTGCCAATGTTTTTGAAACCGGATTGAGATACCAGTTTTACCATGTTTTTGCTTTGCTGGCAGTCGGCATTTTGTATGGGTCTTTTCGAAAAAGTATCCTGCGATTGGCAGGCATTTTTTTTATTGCCGGGATTATTTTTTTTAGTGGCACCATTTATCTGATCACACTGATGAGTGCAGATATGATTCCGGTTATCAGTGGGGTTGCACTTGCCGCCCCACTTGGAGGTACTTGTTTGATCCTCGGGTGGATACTGATGTTTTTTGCGATATTCACTACAAAGAAGCAACTAACTTCAGTGAAATAGCAATTCTGTTTATTTTCTTCTACACCCGGCTGTGGCTTGAATTTTTCAAATTCCATATTACGGCTTTTGTAAATGTCCCCGCATAGGAGAATTGCCCTTTTAAGGTATAAACAATGAGTGATTTTGGAATAGAAAAAAGAGTAAAAAAAATGTAAAAGGCAATTAGTTGAAATTTATTTTTGCTGTTGCGCCGTAAAAACAGAATCCGGTTCCGTGTCAGGTAATATAATTTGAGTTTGCTTTTTTTACCGACCGACATGGATTCTTTGTGAAAAATCAGGGCCTTGCTTTCATAATAAACATGGTATCCGGCCCGTTGCATCCTTGCCGACCAATCCCACTCTTCGTAATAAAGAAAGAAATTTTCAGGAAACATTCCTACTTTCTCAATAACTTCTTTTTTCACCATCATGGCACATCCGTGGGCGGAGTTTGTGTATCCGGATATGTCATGTTGACCTGTGTCTTCCTCGTGGTTGCCAACAGCAAAAACTCTTCCGGTCAAAAAATTCATAGGCTCAAAACCTGCATACTGGATGACATTGGGTTGAGAAAAAAATCTGATTTTAGGGCTTACGGCTCCGATTGTTTTATCTTCTTCAAAAGGTAGAAGCAATGCTTCCAGAAGTCCGGGTGTAACTTCTGTATCATTGTTCACAATAAAAATGAAATCGCCATGCGCCTGTCTCATTCCCAAATTGTTTCCTCCGCTAAACCCAAGATTGGCCTTGCTTACAAGCACTTTTGTATTTGGGAAGTTCCCCGCAGAAATTTGTTCGGTAGGATCTTTTTCAGATGCCATGTCACAGACCAAAATCTCATAATTTTTATAGGTCAGTTTTTTGGTTGATTCCAGAAAAGCACAGGTTGTGTCAGTTTGATTGTAATTAAGTGTGATAATTGAAATCAGCGGCTGATTCATTTTGGAGAGCAGGGTATTGCTTTAAAAAATTACAGCAAAGTACAATACAATATCTGTTTATACAAAGGTTGAAATGGAAGAGCCGGAATTTGATTCACAATATTTTTTCTTGCGAAGTTCCCAATGGTTTTTATTTTTAATGATTTATTTGATAAGGCAGCGGCAGGTGCTTCGTCTTAAACTCAGGTAAGAATTATATTTGCAGGTAATGGCTACCAAAAAGAAAACGACACGGAAGAAAGGTAATGGCGATACAGGATTTCAGTCTGATAAGATGGAAAAAATCGGGGCTAAGGAAATTCTGAAGGACGAACGCACCCATAAAATTTTTGGAACTGTTTTATTGTTGATTGGGGTATTGCTTTTTATTTCTTTCATTTCATATCTCTTCACCTGGAAAAAAGACTTTAGTACCATTCAGCAGGGAGCATCTATTTTGCTTCCATCCAATGATCAGCCTGTGGCAAACGGATTGGGTACTGCCGGCGCCTATTTTTCCGATTTGTTTTTTAGGGGCGGATTCGGGATCGCAAGTTTTTTTGTTTGTTTTTTCTTTTTTGTAGTCGGGCTTAATCTGATAGCGCCCAAAAAACTTTTTTCGGTCTGGAAAAATATCCGGTATGTAGTGTTGGGACTTCTGGTATTCAGTGTTACAGCAAGTTTTTTGACACACAGAATCGGAAATCCAACTCCCGGAGGTTCAGCAGAATTTTTCTGGGGAGGCAGGGTAGGTGATGGTATCAACGAGTGGTTGCAGCACACGATTGGATTTACGGGAACCGCTCTGCTCATTTTTGTTTGTTTCTTCAGTTATCTTATTTGGAGATTTAACCCTGTCTTCAATGTTTCAAAGGCAAAAGACAAACTAACCGGATTGTTGCCCCACAAAGACTCTACAGATTCCGGGTCTGATACAGGCTCGCCGGAAATAAAACCATTGACAAATAATCCGATTGCCGATACTTCAAAAGATGCAGAAGAACTAAAACTCGTAGAAAGAAATGGTGAAAAGGAACCTGAAAATACAGGTGGATTAAAATTGATAGAAAAAAATGGGGAAGCTGAACTAAAACAACCGTTCAATCCTGCCGCGCCTGTTGTTCCGTTTCCCAAAGAAATCTCAAGTGGCAGCGGACTCACTCTGGAAGTCAGGAATGCTGATGCGCTTAGCAAATCCGTTTTGGAAGAATCAAAAGAGGAAATCTCTAAACCAAAAATAGTTCAGGCTCCTTATGACCCGATTATTGATCTTCCGAATTATAAATATCCTTCGCTCGATTTGTTGGAAACTCACGGCGGGGAACAGATTGTTCAGGACGCTACAGAACTTGAATCTAACAAAAACAAGATTGAAGAAACCCTGGGGAATTATGATATTGGCATTCAGAAAATATATGCAACCGTCGGTCCTACAGTAACACTGTATGAAATAATACCCGATCCCGGAGTAAGAATTTCACGTATCAAAAACCTGGAAGATGACATTGCTCTGAGCCTTGCTGCGTTGGGAATCCGGATCATCGCACCCATTCCAGGAAAAGGAACCATCGGCATCGAAGTGCCCAATATGAAAAAGTCGATTGTGGGGATGCGTACATTATTGAGTTCAGAAAAATTCCAAAAAAATAATTATCAGCTTCCGATTGCATTGGGCAAAAAAATCGACAATGAAAATTTTATTGTCGATCTGACATCTATGCCTCACCTGTTAATGGCCGGCGCTACCGGGCAAGGGAAATCTGTCGGGTTAAATGCAATCCTTGTTTCACTTCTTTACAAAAAACATCCCTCTCAGATCAAGTTTGTTTTGATTGATCCCAAGAAGGTGGAATTGAGTATTTACAAAAGCATAGAAAAACATTTCCTTGCAAAACTTCCCAATGAAGAAGAAGCCATTATTACCGACACCAAAAAAGTAATTCATACGCTGAATGCCCTGTGTACACTGATGGATATCCGTTACGATCTTTTAAAGGAAGCCGGCACAAGGAATATTAAAGAATACAATCAGAAATTTGTTGCGAGAAAGTTGAATCCGGAAAAGGGCCATCAATTTCTTCCCTTTATCGTGCTGGTGATTGATGAGTTTGCCGATTTGATCATGACAGCCGGAAAGGAAGTTGAAATGCCATTGGCGCGTCTTGCACAGTTGGCAAGGGCTGTGGGCATCCATCTGATCATTGCCACTCAACGCCCTTCTGTAAATATTATTACCGGCATCATCAAAGCCAATTTCCCTGCACGTATTGCATTTAAGGTGAGCAGTAAAATCGACAGCCGTACCATTCTGGATACCGGCGGTGCTGAACAATTGATCGGGAAAGGAGACATGCTGATAAGTTACAATGGTGAAATTACCAGGCTTCAATGTGCATTTGTAGATACGCAGGAAGTTGACAATGTAACCGATTTTATCGGAGAACAAAGGGGATATGGAGAGGCTTATGAGCTTCCTGAATATGTGGACGAAAAAGATTTTGAGACTAAAACCTATGACGGCGCTGACCGCGATCAGAGATTTGAAGAGGCTGCGCGGTTAATTGTCCAGACTCAAAGCGGCAGCACTTCGCTCCTTCAACGAAAAATGCAGTTGGGTTATAACAGGGCCGGCAGACTGATGGATCAACTTGAAGCGGCCGGTATCGTAGGCCCAAGCCAGGGAAGCAAAGTGAGAGACGTGTTGGTTAAAACGGAGGCTGAATTGACCGAAGTATTGAATGGTTTTTTATAAAAGTATATCGACTGGGATAATAATTTCAAATTAAAATAATGTCTTTCAGATTTTCTTCTGTAACCGGGATAAATTTCAGGAAACTTATTTTCTATTATTTCATTATTTCAATACTCACGCTTCTCGTCCTGTTCCCCGATTTGGTTTTTTTCATGAGAAATAATGTGATAAATTATGCAATCAGCGGTTTCGTTATTGTTCAGTTATTGTTGTTGGTTCCGGTATTTTTTTTCAGTAAAATGTTGAGAGTTTATTATTGGATTCTGGCTATCCTGGTGGCTTTTATTCCAGTCATGCTGATGTCTGTTATGTACATGAATATTCAGGTAAATGCAGAAATGGTAGGACTTGTACTTGATACCAGCGTAGATGAAGTGACTGAATTGCTCGGTTGGAAAATAGTTCTCATGATGCTTGCAATGGCATTTTGCTTTTTTGTTTTCATAAAGCTGTCGTACAGATTGCCATCAAAAATATCATGGAAACAGGGATTGATAATTTCCCTGATAGGTCTTTTGAGTTATCTGGTTATTCCACTGATCCGCACAACAGATATGAGATATTATTCTTCCATCCTGAAAAATACCTATCGCACGTTTTACCCGTTTCGATTGCAATCCGTATTTGGTTTGTTGAGTGAAGAACTGACCAATGTGAAGAGATATAAAGAGGTGACAAAAGATTTTACATTTGATGCAGCGAACAAAGACACAGCCGACCAACAGCGCAGGATTTTTGTATTGGTACTGGGAGAAGCTTCCCGTGCGGATCATTGGCATATCAACGGCTATCAGAGAGAGACTTCACCTGAAATTGAAAAACTAAACGATTTAATTAGTTACAAAAATGTTGTCAGCGGGGGAACGATGACAATCATTTCCATCCCACTTCTGGTTACCCGTGCTACACCTGATAATTATGGCCGCCATACGAAAGAGAAAAGTATTCTTGCGGCATTTAAAGAAGCAGGGTTTTATACGGCATGGATTTCCAACCAGGCCCATTATGGCCTGTCCGGAAATATAGGTATGCATTTCAGTGACGGAGATACAGCCATCTATATCAGTCATGGCGAAAATGAAACAAACTTCACCGGTACTTATGATCAATCCATTCTCCCGGTTCTGAGCGGTGTCATCAAATCACAAAGCAATAAAGATATTTTTCTCATTGTTCATCTGATTGGGAGTCATTGGCGTTATATTTTGAGGTATCCACCGGCGTTTGGAAAATTTGCGCCGACTGCCGGCAGAAATCAGTTGAATATGATTAATCCGACCAAAGAGGAAATTATCAATGAATATGATAATTCGGTTCTATATACAGATTATATACTGAAAAGTATTGCTGATACTTTGCAAAAATTTGATGCGGAATCGGGTTTTCTGTTTGTAAGCGATCACGGCGAAAATCTGAACGACAAGAATGACAATACCTATTTTCATTCGTATAAGCCAACACGTTATACAGCAGAGGTGCCGCTCTTTATCTGGTTGAATGAAAATTACATTCAAAATAATCCTCAGGTAATCCAGGCGCTGAGATCCAATCAGGATAAAAAGGTAAGCTCAGCTTTAAACGTATTTTACACCATGGTGGATTTGGGTAAAATTTCCATTCAGGGATTTGATTCCACAGCCAGTCTTGCCGATCAATCATTCGTTGAACCAGGCAGGATCATTTTGGGAGATGCGGGTAAAATCTATCATTATAAAGATCTGGAATAGATTAGTTCCTTTTTACGCTGAACTTTCCTGCTCTTTTTAACAGGGCAGCGTAAAGCATCTCTGCCTTGATTTGTTTTTCCATCGTAATGTTCGGACGTTCGGCATTGAAACGGTGAAGCATTCGCAATTGAAGTTCGGGAAGTTGATTCTGGATTCCGAATATGACATCAACTCCGCCATTCAAAATCTTTTGAATGGTTTTGGTTTTGATCTTGTTGTCATAATGGGGAAAAGCAAATAATGTATATTTCTGGTGAAACTCATTTGCAATTCTTTTTGCAGAATCCACAGCCTGTCTGTATTGTTCGGCCTCACTTAATAATTCAAAATATGGATGGCTCAGGCTGTGGCCCCCCACATAAAATCCCATTTTGACGATTTCTTCAATTTGCTCTTTTGTTGCAAAAGGCTTTTCCGATTTTAGGAAATCATCAAAGTCTAAACCGATTTCATTAGCTATGTTGTCCAGAATAGATTGATTGAATTGATTTGTTTTCTTTAGCTGATTGAGAATTGAGTTTAAATCATTGGAGTTTTCAAAATATTTTTTAAAGACCGATGCTAATTGAGGTTTATTAGATAATTCTTCAATCAAAAGACTGATTTTTAACCGGTAGAATAATTGGTTGTTCCCAATAAAATCATTATTCAAAAAAAAGATGGCCGGGATTCCTTTTTGATAAAGTAGCGGTGCAATGACAGTAGCTATTTCTTTGAATCCATCATCAAACGTAAGCAGGAATTGGTTTGGCGTTAATTCCCCTTTTCTTTTTACATAAGAAACCAACTGGTCAATATCTGCGATGCGAAAATTTTTGAGCAGGTAATCCAAATCTGTTTCGAATTGCTTTTTATTTTTAAAAGGATACAGATGACTGATATAGGAAGTGTGAGCTTCCCGTATCAGATGCTGGTAAGGGAGATATATATCAATGGGGCTGATCTTTTTCAAAATTCCGACCGGAATTTTCTTTGAAAAATTCAGAAAAATATTTTTAACCAGCGACATTAATAACTTCGAAATCTTTTAAATTATCTATGATTGAATTCAGGGTGTAATTTAAAGGAAATCAGGAAAGGTGTTGCAGAAGTTCTTGATAAAGCGGCTTTATTTTTTCACTTTGCGAATTGCTTTTATCATATTTCAGAAACTGTTTTGGTATTTCCGGTTCCCTGCCAATAATGGGTTGAATGATGTTTGAAAACTTTGCCGGATGTGCAGTTTCTAAAAAAATCCCTTTTGAGCCGGGATGACTTTCCAAATATTTTTTAAGCGCCAGGTATCCGACAGCCCCATGAGGATCCATCAAATATTTGTTTTGAAGATAAACAGATTGGATTGCGTTTTTTGTTTCTTCAGAAGTAAATGAAAAACTTGTCAGCCCGGATTTATTTTTATCTTTTAAAAGACATTCAATCACTCTTTTGAAATTACTCGGGTTACCCACATCCATTGCATTGCTGATGGTTTTGACAGTTTCCTTAGGTTTGAAAACTCCGGTTTGAAGATAGTCTGTCAATGCTTTGTTTTCGTTGCATGCCGCAATAAAATCTCCGGTTTCTAATCCGGTGGCTTTTGCCAAAAGCCCTGCTGAAATATTTCCCAGATTTCCGCTCGGGACACTGATAACCGGCGGCTGTTTGTGAGGCCATTTTTGAAGAGCAAAGAAATAATAAAACTGTTGAGAAACCCACCTTGCAATGTTGATTGAATTTGCAGAAATGAATCTAAACTTTTTATTTAAAACTTTATCATCAAAGGCCTGTTTAACCAACATCTGGCAATCATCAAAGGTGCCGGCCACTTCAAGTGCATGAATATTTTCTCCGTAACAGGTAAGTTGCGTGTGCTGCAATTCACTGACTTTTCCCGATGGAAATAAAATATAAACATCGATGTTGTTTTTCTTGAAAAATGCATCTGCCACCGCTCCGCCGGTATCTCCGGAGGTTGCTACCAGCACAGTTAATTTTTGATTTGAATCTTTTGAGAAATAGTGAAGGACCCTGCTGAGGAACCTCGCTCCTACATCTTTGAAAGCTCCGGTTGGACCATGAAAAAGTTCGAGCGCGTAAACGGATTCATTGATTGGTATCAATGGGAAATCGAAGTTTACAGTCTCCTTCACAATCTCTTTCAATGAATTCGAGTCGATAATATCACCCACAAAAGGCTGAGTAATTTGAAAGGCAATTTCTTCTTTTGAAAATGTGTTTAAGTTTTTTAAAATGAATTCAGGTACAACCGGAATTTGTTCCGGAAAGAATAGTCCCTTTTCCGGAGCCTGCCCCATCAGAACAGCATCCCTGAAATTTACTTTAAATGAAGGATTATTCAGGCTCAGGTATTTCATAGAAGAGGAGTGGATTTGATAGTTGTAAGATAGGTTTTGAAATCAATGCCGGACTTTGTATAAATTTCATTCATTTTTTTTTCTACATTTTCAGCAACGGACATCTGATCACAAAGCATAAAAACTGCCGGACCGGAACCTGAGATTCCTCCGCCCAGTGCTTCCGCTCCAATGGCAGCGGATTTCAATTCTTTGAATTTTGGAATAAGCAGGCTTCTGGCGGGTTCGAATACAACATCGTTCAGCGACCGTCTGATCAATTCAATATCTTTTTTGCAGAAGCCTGCCACGAGTCCTGCAATGTAGCCCCATTGCCTGACCGCAGTTTTTAGTTGAATCTCCTTTTTGATTATTTTTCTTGAGTCAGAAGTCTTCACTTCAATTTGCGGATGCAGGATGACGACAAAGAGTTCCGGATAAGGAAGCGTATTTATCTGTAATGCAGGCTCTGAAGAAATCAAAGTGATTCCGCCGTAGAGACAGGGAGCAACATTATCCGCGTGTGCCGTACCACTTGCTGCTCTTTCTCCCTCCATGGCAAACCTGATCAATTGCTCGTGTGAAAATGGTTTTCCCAGAAGTATATTTGCTGCTGCCACTGTTCCAAGTGCGCTTGCACCACTTGACCCCAATCCGCTTCCCGGTAAAATATTTTTATGAATTGAAATTGAAAACCCGGGTGGTTCATCCATTTCATTCATCATCGCCTGAAGGGCAACACCTGCCACATTTTTTTTGGGATCTTCCGGCAGGCCATAAGGATCAGTGTGTTTGATTTGAATACCCGGCTTTTCTGAAATCTTTATTTTGATATCATCAAATGGCTCATTGACGGCCATCCCCAGGATATCGAATCCGCAAACAATATTGGCAATGGTAGCGGGTATCTTCAGACTAATTTCTTCGTTTTCTATGTTCAGTTTCATAATCTTACTGCTCTTAAAATGTCGGCAAATACCCCGGATGCCGTAACTGCAGCACCTGCTCCCGCACCTTTAATCACCAATGGTTGTTCAGGATAACGTTTCGTGTAAAATGCAACAATATTGTCTTTTCCGTAAAGATGATAAAAATCGTGAGTACTGTCGATTTCTTTAAGGCCTGTTACCGCTTTCCCATTGTTGAATTCCGCGACATATTTCAATTTGTTTCCCCGTTCCTGCGTCCCTTTGATCAGAGAATAAAAATGATCTTCATGTTTTTCAAGAACGGGATAAAGATCTTTCAAATCACAGTTGAGGCATTCCTCGGGCATGAAAGATTGGTTTTGTATGTCACTCAATTCAAGGCTGTATCCCGATTCTCTGGCGAGAATTAAAATTTTTCTCATGACATCAACTCCGCTTAAATCCAGACGCGGATCCGGTTCTGTATAGCCTTCTTTGGCTGCCTGCCTGACTACTTCTGAAAATGATTTTTCTCCGTTGTAATTATTGAAGATAAAATTGAGGGTACCGCTGAGCACTGCCTCAATTTTCAATACTTCATCTCCGCTCCGGAGCAGATCATTGAGTGTGCCGAGTACCGGTAATCCGGCTCCTACATTGGTTTCGAACAGGAAATAGGCGTTGTACCGATATGCCAGGTTTTTCAACTGCTCATAATATTTGTAAGATGAAGAACAGGCAATTTTATTACATGCGATGATTGAAATACTTTTCTCAAGCAATTGCGGATAAACAGATGCGACATCTTCACTCGCTGTCATATCCACGAAAACCGAATTTCGTTTGTTATCTGTTTTGATTTTTTCTATAAACGCTTTCAGATGCATAGCCTGAGCATCTTTCATGTCAGCCTGCCATGATTCCAGGTCGATACCACCCTCGGTAAATAGCTGTTTTCTGCTATTGGCCATTCCTGAAACCCTCAATTGGATCCGCATCTTCTCCTTCAGGAATTGTTGTTGTGCCTTAACCTGCCCAACCAGTTTTTTTCCAACATTGCCTGTACCGCAGATGTAAAGATTTACCTGTTTATATGTGTCCTCAAAAAATTCTTCGTGCAATACATTGACCGCTTTTCCAACGTCCTTGTCACTTATCACGGCTGAAATGTTCCGTTCTGAAGAACCTTGTGCAATGGCTCTCACATTGATTCCGTTTCTTCCCAGCGTACTGAACATTTTGCCGCTTGTACCCGGCCTTCGTTTCATATTGTTTCCGACAAGTGCAATAATGGAAAGCTCTGTCTCCACCTGAAGTGGTTTGACCTGGCCGATGGAGATTTCCATTGCGAAAGCTGCATCAGTTACCGTCTTTGCATTTGTGGCAAGGTGTTCTTCAATGCATGCACAAATACTGTATTCGGAAGAACTTTGGGAAATGAGGATTACATTTATTTTTTCTGCCGCAAGCGCTTCAAATAATTTTTTTGAGACCCCCGGACTGCCGATCATTCCGCTTCCCTCCAGTGTGATGAGAGCAATTCCTTTCATACAACTGATGCCACGAATCGGGCTGCCGTTAACCAATTCTTTTTGTTGAATTTTTGTGCCCGGATGGTCAGGTTCAAAGGTGTTTTTTATCAGGACAGGGATGTGTTTTTGCAAAGCCGGCGAAACAGTTTGCGGGTAAAGAACTTTGGCACCAAAATGAGAGAGTTCCAGTGCTTCTTCATAAGAGATATCGCTGATTACCCTGGCATTTTTAACGAGGGTCGGGTCTGCAGTCATCATGCCTGAAACATCAGTCCAGATTTCAATGGCCTCAGCTTCCGCAATGGCGCCAAGGATGGAGGCAGTATAATCTGAACCGCCTCTTCCAAAAGTGGTTCTTCTGCCATGTTGGTCGCTGCCTATAAATCCCTGGAATATGAAACACCGGGGTCTGTCTTTTTGAAGTATTTTTTCAATATTTGATTTTGTTTGCTGCATGTCAACAATGGCTTTTCCAAAATCACTGTTTGTTTTTATCAGTTGGGTTGAATCGACCCACAAATTTTCCATTCCGTTTTCAGTCATCACCTCAGAGAAGATCAATGTTGACATGATTTCTCCGTAACTGCTGATCCTGTCTTTGGAATGGGGTGTCAACTCTTTCACAAGAAAGACACCTTTGCAGATATCCTCGATTTCATTGCACATCTCTTTGATTTTTGTCAGGAGGCTGCTCTGGTGCTGTATCTGGATGGTTTCTCTTACAAATCCGATGTGCCTTGCGGTAATTTTTTCTATGGTCGATAAATAAGTTTCATTTCCCTGATTGGCTTGTGATGCGGCTTCCAGCAATTGATTGGTTATTCCTTTGAGGGCTGAAAGTACCACAATCACCTTGTTGTTTTTCTGAAACGATTTGCGAACAATTTCAAGTACGCGGTGCATACTTTCGGGAGTACCTACGGATGAGCCTCCGAATTTTAAAACGATCATGTTGTTGATTAAAAAAGTTTGATTGGGAAATTACCCGTAGTATAACAGGTATGAATAAACGAAGTAGCGGAAATAATTTAATTAACCCTTGCGGGTAATACCTGTGATAATGCAACCAACAACTTCTGTTGCCGTGGATGAAATGATGGTATTTAAATAATTACTGTGCATTTGGGAAATGCAAATATAATTCTGACGGAAATAAGAAATGACCGAATGGAAAAACTTTAAATATTTTAAAATAAAACCCGGTAAAAAAATTAGTTGTTTTGAAAATGATTAATAATGTACAGTACTAATTAAATGAAATGAATTTCAGATTTTGTGGAGAACTTCATTTATATAAAGCACTTTTTTATGTTCTGTTTGCAGGAAATTTTTCTTTGCCTGTTTGATTTTAAGTAATGATTTGATCTGGCGGAATAAAAGAGCGGGGATAGAAAACAAGGCCTTCCACACACCTTCTTGCTGGCTTTGAGAAGCTACTATCAGAATAAAATTGATGGTGAAAAGTATAAAAATTGCAAGCCAGATCCATCCGAAAACCGGGAAGATTAAAAAACAGGATGCCATACAAATTATCGAAACTGAAATGGTGAGGATCATGGGAGGCCTGAGCATTGAAATAGCGAGCAATAACCTGCCGGCATTGAAAGGTTTAAAAGATTTCCTGAATAGAAAGATACTGTCTTTGAAATATTCAAAATAAGTGAAAATCCATCTTGTCCTTTGTTTTTCAAAAGCTGCGGCATTTTCAACTTTCTCGTCATATACAATCACATCACCTGCGTAGGCAATCATCGGAACAGATAATGTGAGATTCACCTGTAACTTTTTGTCAAACCCGCCCAGGTTGTTTTTATAAACAACACGCCGGTATAAATCCATATCCATGGCAATCCCCAATCCAAGAATGGCAGATGTCAATCCCAATTCCATTTTGATTTTTCGTTCCAGAAAATTGTAATAGGTATGTCCCATGGCGTCCATCCGGGCAAAGCCGGAATCCAGGTTTTTTGAAAGCATATTTGCCTGAACTGCGGCAAATCCTCTTTGAAAATAACGGTTCAGGTTCTTCAGAAAATCAGGATGAGCCAGGTTGTCGCTGTCAAAAATAACGAGTGCATCATGCTCTCTTCTGAAATGATCTATTGCGTATTTTATCGATTTTATTTTTGAATGTAACGGTGACTCCGGCTTCAGGAGCACTACTTTATCATCTGAAAAATGCAACCCTGATATATCGCAATCATCAGCCACCACATAAATTACGAAATTCTGATATTCCTGTCTTATTAGAGAATCCACAAATGGAGCTATAAACATTGTTTCCTGATGGGCAGCAGTTATCACTGCAAAATCAAATTCTTTATCAGTGATTTTTTTATATCTCTTTAATAAGATGTCAGGATTTTTGTGAAGAAACCAATGAACTATAAAGAGGAATACAGGGAAGACGAGATGATAAAGCAGAAAGATATTGATTGCAATGAATATCAACCATGACAGAATCTTTAAAAAATGCATCTCAAAAGTTTTCTTTGTGCTATTGCCGGTTTTGAATTTAATCCAGACAAGTTTGAAATAATAAAATTAAACGAAAAGGGACAGGCATTATTACCTGTCCCAATGATAATTAAAATTGTGAAATTTATTTTAAAGGAAAATTACTAATCTTCAGATTTCTGGAATAAAGCTCGTGGTGTCCTTACCAAAATGGAGAAGTCAAGTGCAAAGCTTTGTTCTTTTGCATAGTTGATGTCCAGTTCGATACGTTCCTGAGCGCTCATATCTTCCATCCCCCTTTTCGTCACTTGCCATAGACCGGTCATTCCGGCCGGAGCTATAAATCTTGCAGAATAGTCATTTGTTGTGAGGGTGGCAGCTTCATAAAGTGGTAGTGGCCTGTTACCCACAATAGACATATCACCTTTGAGTACATTGAATAGCTGGGGCAATTCGTCTAAACTTGTTTTTCTTAGAAAACTTCCAAACTTCGTTACTCTCGGATCATGCTTCAATTTAACAAATGATCCGCCATTCTTTCCCTCTTCGTAAACATTCAGATTTACATATTCATCCAGAAATTTGTCTGCATTTGGATACATTGTGCGGAACTTGAAGAAGGTGAATACCCTGAATCCTCTTCCTGCACGTTTCGATTTATAAATTACCGGCCCGCGGCTGGTTGCTTTGACAACGATGGCAATAACGAGTAAAAGAGGTGAAAGCAAAAGTATCGCTGAAAGGGAAATGACAATGTCGAAGACCCGTTTCCAGAAAGGAGTTCTTGTCAACATTTGGCCTTCAGTTTCTTCTATGAGGTTTTTTTCTTTTGACTCTGATTTGGTTTTTGAATTTCTGATAAGTTCGGCCTTTTGCTGAAGCTGATTACAGAATTCCTGAACATCGACTATGTCATCAGCCAGGCTCAATTCTCTTAACCGGGAAAGTTCATCCTCGTTTAATACAGTTTCATTATACAAAACCGGCAGAATAAAACTCCATTTATTGGAATGAAGCCATAAAACGAAATTCGCAAATTCTTTTTCAACCAGCGGTTTGTCAACAATGATAAAGTCAGGTGTCGTATTCTCCTTGTATAATTTGCAAAGAAGTCCCGTTGCTTCATCAAATGAACGTGATAAATAACGGTTTTGGAATGTCAGCAAACAATTTGCAGTTTGAATTTCGCCCTCCCCAATATATAAAAAGGAAGATTTTTCTTTTTTACTGACGGGTGCAATCTTAACATCAGGCACGGAGTCTGATTCTTTAATTTCTGCGACAGCTTTGAAAGGTACAGTTCCAATAATCATTTTCTTGTGTGTTATTGATTAAAAATAATTAGTGGAAATTCATGGTATTAGAGGATGTTTTTGTTTTTAGTTCAGATTGAGAATTTTTCTTTTTCTGAATATGATCTGGGTTGTATCCACAGGCTCACAAAGGCTGTGAATGGAATCCAGGAGTTTCAAAGGATCAAATGGTTTTTTAAATATTTCTGCAACATTGCTCAACCTGCAGTTTCTTTTCAGGTTTTCGTCTTCATAATCGCTGATAACGACAACCGGAATATTTTTAAGCAGGCTGCTCGATCTGAGATGTTGTAGAAGTTGGGACGACTGTTTGTTCTGTTGCTCTTCACTAAGGATAATACAATCGAAGGTATCCTGGGTCAATTCATCCATAGCATCAAAGGCATTGGGTACAACGGTGACCGAAAAATATTCGCTTAAAACAGTCTTAATGACAAAACCCAGAGAATAATTCTGTTCAATGCATAATACCTTTTTTCTCATCTCTTTCATTTTTTATACAACTTTTTCTGATAATTAAAAAAGATTAGCAATCACAGGAATTAGGTTGTATTAACTTTCTAAACCATGAAAGTGCTGAGCGAGACAGCAAGGTATTTTTTCAGAGAGTCCTGCTACAATAACCCGTTTTTAGTTCGTAGGGTTATTCAAATGCAGCCGGTTAATTAAATAGGATTGAAAATATTTGAAAACAAATATAGAGCCTTTTCGCTGAAATGCAAATGATTAAAATTTTTTTTTGCAACTTGTTCATTCTGGTAGTAATTTTAAGGGGATAAAAAACTTTTGAATAATGCCTCATTATGTTTCTTTAGGAACCGTTCCACATAAAAGACACACCCAATTCAGAAAACCGGATGGACAGCTTTATGCTGAAGAATTATTTTCGACTGAAGGATTTTCTTCCGATTCTTCTTTGTTGTATCATATTTACCCGCCGACCAGAATTTTCAAAACAGATGCCCCGGTGGACGTAACTCCAAAAATATCTGAAGAAAAAATGCTGAAGCACAGATGCTTCCTCGGATTCAATATAAAACCCGAAGCAGATTATCTGGATAGCAGAAAAGCGATATTGCTGAATTCCGATGTTATTCTTTCGTTGGCCGCACCTGCAAAGGGTACGGGAAATTATTTTTTTAAAAATGCCGACAGTGATGAGGTTATTTTTATCCATGAAGGAGAAGGGGTGCTCCATACACCCTATGGAGAACTCCCCTTTGGGTATGGCGACTATATTGTGATTCCCAGAGGTTGTGTTTACCAGATCAATTTTAAAACGGAAAAAAACAGATTGCTGGTTGTTGAAGCACACAGCCCTGTAAGATATCCAAAAAAATATTTAAGTCCTTACGGGCAATTGTTGGAAAGCAGTCCTTATTGCGAAAGAGATATCAGGGTCCCTCAAAATCTTAATCCCATCAACCAGGAAGGGGATTTCCTGGTTAAGGCCAAAAAAAAAGGCATGTTATATGGGTTTCATTACAAGAATCATCCTTTTGATGTGGTTGGGTGGGATGGGTGCTGTTATCCATTTGCATTTTCTATTCACGATTTTGAACCCATTACCGGCAGAATTCATCAGCCGCCACCAGTTCATCTGACTTTTGAAGGAAGGAATTTTGTGATCTGTTCTTTTGTCCCCCGCAAGTATGATTACCATCCGTTGTCAATCCCCGCACCCTACAATCATAGCAATATCGACAGTGATGAGTTGTTGTATTATGTCGATGGGCAGTTTATGAGCCGCAAACATGTGGAAAGAGGAATGATAACACTTCATCCCGGTGGAATCCCACACGGCCCTCAGCCCGGAGCTGCAGAAAAAAGTATTGGAAAGACGGAGACTGAAGAATTGGCGGTTATGATTGATACATTTCATCCGTTGGAACTTACCAATTATGCTTTGGAAATTGAGGATCCCAACTATATTAACAGTTGGGTGGAATAGGTGAGGAATTAAGGAACAACCTTTGATGAACATCAGGTAGTATTAATTTATTAAATTAGTATAAAATTTAAACTGATGATCAAGTTTCATGAATTAAAAATCGGCGACTATGTCCAGGTGAACTCTAACGGACAAAGTTGGCAGGGCGAAGTAATTGACTTCAATCATGATGAAAAGGAGATTGGAGTTTATAATGGTGTTCAAAAATTTTTTTTCAAGGGCGAAGATTTAGATCCTGTTCCGGTGAATGATGAATCTCTCCTGAAAATGAATTTTACCAGGCATCCCAATGAGGATGGAACTGTGAAGTATATGAAAGGTGCTTTCCGAATGAAGATACCAAAAGCCGGAGACTTTTCCCACTTTGAAATTTGGTACAGGGATGAGAAGAGGCATATTTTGCATCCCATCCCGATGCATGAATTACAAAATCACTATCACGCGATGACCAAAGTTCATCTTTCGGCCGAGGCTATATAAAAAAAGATTGCTACTTCAGGTTTGCTGATGCCAGGGTGGTATGGATGTTTACATTCTCTACAATGGTCAGGTAATTGATGCTTATTACTATTGAGGACTCTATAAGCCCGACACCCTGTGCATAGTAGGTATCTATTGCAGATTGCAATGCTCCTGCAGGAAGGGGGGCCGCAAGGATCGTGGTCTGCACGTGAATTACATTCTGGTAATTAATTCCATTGACTGTTCTGCTATTTTTGTCTGCTATTTTATTGGCCAGAACAACCGGAATTGTGGTTGATGTATTTGGCACAGTGACATTTATATTTTGATCCCAGGTTTGGCCAGGATCGAGGTTTGTTTTGAGAAATAATCTTACAAACGAGGAGGAAATCCCGGGAATCGAGTCGTATTGATAATAATCTGTACTGCTTTGATTCAGGTATTGAAATCCTCCGAATGAATATGAATACACATGAAAGGCCTTCCCCTGAATGGTTGTGTCGCTGTTGGTAGAAGTGACGGTATAATCTGATTCGACAGGAGTTCCGGTAGAAGAATTGGTCTCGTGATACGACCAGGTACTTCCGGCGCTATTATTAATAAAGGTAGTGGGTGTACCCGGCCCTGTCGGAGATCCGTTATTGCTGTTCTTACTGCAACTTAAAAACAATGTGCTGACCAGCGCAATCAAAGCTATTTTTCTCATAATATGTAAATGTGAAAATTAATGGAATAAAGTTTGAAATTTGTACTTGTTTTTTCAAAAAATAAATTCTTCAGGATGAAATGATAACTCCATTCTAAAATAATGCAAAACCCAAGCCATTTATTTTATTTTTTTTCAAATTTTGAATTTATAAACTTATCTTTGCGCCTCCAAATTTGAAAATGGCAAAACAGGCGCTCATAAAACAAGACGGTACTATTTTGGAAGCCTTGTCCAATGCTATGTTCAGAGTTAAACTTGAAAATGGTCATGAAATTTTGGCCACCATCAGTGGCAAAATGAGAATGCACTATATCCGGATTTTACCCGGAGATAAAGTGGGAGTTGAGATGAGCCCGTATGATTTATCGCGCGGACGAATCATTTTCAGGTATAAGAATAATTAAATTGTAAGTTAAAAGAGAAGTTATGAAAGTCAGAGCATCTATAAAAAAAAGAAATGCTGATTGCAAGATTGTCAGAAGAAAAGGAAGGTTATATGTGATCAACAAAAAGAATCCGCGCTTCAAACAAAGACAAGGTTAATTAATCAATAAACAAGAATTCAGAATATGGCTCGTATTGCCGGTATAGATTTACCCAAGAACAAAAGAGGAGAGATTGGTCTTACCTATATTTATGGTATTGGCCGCTCTACTGCCCAGTATATTTTAAAGAAAGCCAACATAGACTTTGATAAGAAAGTGGATGATTGGAATGACGATGAGCAGGCTGCTATCAGAAATATCATAAATGCTGAAATAAAAACTGAAGGCGCCCTCAGAAGTGAGGTGCAAACCAATATAAAAAGATTGCTGGATATCGCCTGCTACCGTGGCATCAGGCATCGTAAAGGATTGCCTGTCCGCGGCCAGCGTACCCGTACTAACAGTCGTACACGTAAAGGCAGACGTAAAACAGTTGCAGGTAAGAAGAAGGCTCCTAAAAAGTAATCACTGAGCCTTAATATTACCGGGCTTTAGAATTTTTGTATCAGCCGGATCTCAATAAAAAGCCTGAGGGAGGTGTGATACAGACGCTGGAAACAGCGGAAAATAAATAATATTTTTAAGATTACCTACAGAATTCATTATGGCGACAGCAAAAACAACAAACGCAAAAGCATCTTCCAAAAAGAGAGTGGTAAAGGTGGATAATTATGGAGACGCTCACATTACCGCAAGTTTCAACAACATTATTGTAAGCCTGACCAACAAACAAGGACAGGTGATCGCATGGTCATCGGCCGGCAAAATGGGATTTAAGGGTTCAAAAAAGAATACTCCCTATGCTGCCCAGATGGCTGCATCTGATGCTGCTAAAACTGCTATGGATGCAGGATTGAAAAGAGTGGATGTATATGTGAAAGGACCCGGTTCGGGCCGCGAAGGGGCCATTCGCTCCCTGGCACAATCCGGATTGGAAGTGGTAATGATCAAAGACATTACTCCATTGCCGCACAATGGTTGCAGGCCTCCCAAGAAAAGAAGAGTTTAATTTTTATATTTTATAAATCGGGTGTTCTATTGATTTTAGATTTTTAATGATGGGGCACCGGCACTAAAAAATCAAAGCAAGTTATGGCACGTCACACAGGACCCAAAACAAGGATTTCAAGGATTTTTGGGGAACCCATTACCGGCAATGGTAAATGGCTAAACAAAAACAGCAACCCTCCGGGGATGCATGGTGCAGCGCGCAAGAGAAAAAGCCTTGGCGAATATGCACTACAGTTGAGAGAAAAGCAAAAAGCAAAATACACGTATGGTGTTCTTGAAAGGCAATTTAAAAAGACTTTCAATGAAGCTGTCCGTCGTAAAGGAGTTACCGGTGAAATGCTGATCAAATTGCTTGAAGCACGTCTGGATAATACAGTTTTTCGTATGGGAATTGCGCCCAGCCGCCAGGCAGCAAGGCAGCTTGTTTCGCACAAACATGTAACCGTAAATGGTGAAGTGCTGAATGTTCCTTCTTATTCATTGAAGCCGGGTGATGTAATCGGACTGAAAGAAAAGAGCGCCCACAATGAATCCATTACTTCCAATTTAAAACCGAAGAATCCAAAATTCAATTGGATTGATTGGAATGAAGGCACCATGAAAGGTACTTTTCTGGCTTATCCGGAAAGAGACAGTGTTCCGGAAAATATCAAGGAATCACTCATCGTCGAATTATACAGTAAATAAAGATTACCGTATCAGAAATTTAATCAACTCATTAAAACGAAATATATAAAATGGCCATTTTAAATTTTGTAAAACCTGATAAAATTGTTCTTCAAAAAAACAATCATTTCGAGGCACAATTTGAATTCAAACCATTGGAACCGGGTTATGGCGTTACAATAGGAAATGCATTGCGCCGGGTATTGCTTAATTCACTTGAAGGATATGCAATTGTGGGAATCAGTATTCTCGGAGCAGAACACGAGTTTGCAACCATCAAAGGAATTACCGAAGATGTTACGGAAATCATTCTTAACCTGAAACAAGTTCGTTTTAAGAAGAAGGTTGAGCATGATCCGGGTGTTGAAAAGATTACCCTGAACCTGAAAAATAAAACAGAGTTTACCGCAGCTATGATTGGTGAGGCTTCTCCGGCTTTTGAAGTTATGAATCCTGAACTCCTGATTTGTACGATGGATCCTTCGGCAAAACTGGATATTGAACTGACCATTAGCAAAGGAAGGGGATATGTACCGGCTGAAGAAGCGAAAGAAAAGAGCAATCATTTCGGTTACATTCCGATTGATGCCATTTACACCCCAATCAAGAATGTAAAATACACCATTGAAAATACGAGGGTTGAACAGAGAACAGACTTTGAAAAACTGGTAATGGAGGTGGTTACTGACGGTACGATTGATCCGGAAGATGCTGTAAAGCAGGCTTCCAGAATCCTGATTCAACACCTGATGATCATTACCGATGAGAATATCACCTTCGATAATAAGGAAGAAAGGAAAGAAGACATGGTGGATGAGCAAACCCTTCAACTGAGGAAAGTTTTAAAGACACCGTTGGAAGATCTTGACCTTTCGGTAAGAGCATTCAACTGTCTGAAAGCAGCCAAGATCAATTCGCTGAGTGAGCTGGTACAATATGAGCAGGAAGATTTGATGAAATTCCGGAATTTCGGACAAAAGTCACTGAGCGAAATCGAACAGGTATTGCAGGAACGAGGACTCAACTTTGGAATGGACCTTTCCAAGCTGAGGTTGGATGACGAAGCTTAATCATTAATTCATTTGATCGCAAAAAAAACAGAAATATGCGTCACGGAGATAAAGTAAATAATTTGGGCAGAACTTCCAGCCACAGAAAAGCATTGCTGAGCGGACTGGCCTGCCAATTGATCGAAAATAAAAAAATCGTTACCACGATTGCCAAAGCCAAAGCTTTGAGGCCTTACGTTGAACCCCTGATAACAAAGGCGAAGGAAAATACCACTCATCAGCGCAGGATCATTTTCAGCAGGCTGAATGATAAATCGGCTGTAAAGGAACTTTTTGATTCTGTCAGTCCTAAAATTTCAGGACGCGCCGGCGGTTATACCCGTATCATTAAACTGGGCAAAAGGGTGGGAGATAATGCTGAACTGGCATTGATTGAACTGGTTGACTTCAATGAAATCTACGGAAAGGGAATTGGCGAAACCGGAGCGCCCGCGAAGAAGACCAGGAGAAGCAGAGGAAAGAAATCAACTGAAAAAACCGTAGAAGCAAAGGTTGAAGAAGCGGCACAGGTAAGCGAAGAAACCTCTCAGGAAGAAAAGAAGGAAGGGAAGGTTTCAGTGCCTGTTGAAAAAAAAGATCCTGAAACGGAGAAATAAGATTACATCTTTAATAAATGAGAGCCCGGTTAATTCCGGGCTTTTTTTATGAAATAACCTGTCAGGTTTATATTCGAGATCAACTGATGCAGGAAACCAAACCTGACAGGTTGAAAAGAAATGGGGTCAGGATTTCATTGATATGGCTACCCTCAATTTATTGTTATAAATCACATGGCCGTCTGATCGGGTAAGGTGTACCTGTGATGCAGATACTCCATCTTTGACTTCTCCAAAACCACCGTTCAATGGCCATCGCTGTGGTACTGGCCACTTATTCAGATAACCCCATTCAGATTTACCATCGGGGAAATACTTTGTACCCGCAGTATAATGAAATGAATTGAATCCGGACACGACATCAGAATATCCGTTATCAAATGACAATTCCTTTATTCTGTTTTTAAAAAGGTTGCGGAGATATATAACAGATCTTTCCGGAAGAAAGATTATTTTAATCCGGCAATATCCTGCCCTTCCCTTTTTTTCACTGAAGAAATCATCTTCGGGTTTATGTGCAGGGTTGCCGCAATATCTGCTACACTATCGACACGCGGTTTACGGCTTAGGGCATTGAGCCTTCTGATCATAGCTTTTTTCAATTTTAGCCTGTGATCCTTTAACAGGACTTCAAGAAACTGGTTATTGTATGCATCGTAGAAATGAATTATGGTGTATGGATTGGTAGCCGGACCGGTTTCTATTACCCAGTAATTCTGGCTATCGCCCGGATTACTTTGCATCCCCCTGGCACCGGATGCCATTAGCAGCAGGGTGAAGATGATAACTAAATTCCTTTTCATTTTATTCTTTTTTTGGTTTAAAATTTTGTGTAACGGTTCATATTCGGTGCATTTTTAGGAAGGAGCAGATATCCTTCTTTAAAAAAAATCAATCGCAATTTATCAGGCTGCCGGAGAGCATGCAAGCAGAAATCGACCTGCAACGGATTACACCGTCAGATAACTTATAAGCAGCTATGAGAGGGATTCGTGGGGCATTAATGTATTTCGTCCGTGAAATACTTACCCTTATCGAATAACAGGGTCTGTATCTATTAGTCAATAATGAGCCTTCGGTATGAAATATACGTCTGGTTCCCGTTTTTCAAAATCAAGTTGTTTTCCGGTTTATGACATTGAGAAAAAATCATTTTCTCCAATGCGGGAGGGTATCTTTAATAAATGTCGTAAAATCGTAAAAAGGCATGCAGGAGGGATAATATTTTTTTAATTCTGTTTCAAATAAAAGCCACATTATCATAATTGATCTCTGCTGATGAATAAGTCTGTATTGTGCACACCATCAATGGATATTAAAACATAAATTATTATGTAGCATTCAATAACATAGAGTGGTACATTCTTGTAAAAGGAATAATTTGAACCGGCTATTAGGAGAATTGAACCAAACAAAAAAATTTTTCCTATGCAGCGTTTTCGTAAAACTACTTGCCTTGCGTATAATTGATTATTAACTTTTTATTTATAAGTATGCATCAAAGAATAAAATTCAGGTTGCCAATCTGGTCTTTTTTGGCAATCGTACTGACAATTGCATCTCTTATTCCTGTTGCAGCAAAAGCACAAGCCACCGCGGTTTCCGGTACTGTAGCCGACAAGAATGGCAGTCCCCTGGCAGGTGCTACTGTGATGGAGAAGGGGAGTGCAAATGGCACAACAACAAATTTGTCCGGTGATTTTCATCTGAATGTTTCCGGCCCCAATGTGACTCTGGTAATTTCGTCCGTCGGATATGAAGATGTCAATTTTCCCCTAAACGGGCAGACTGAAGTAAATATCACAATGACCCTTTCCACAAAAACACTTGATCAGGTAGTTGTTGTTGGATATGGAACCCAAAAGAAACTGGATGTGACCGGTTCTGTGGCTACGGTGAGTGGGTCTGATATTGCAAAACAATCATCCTACAACCCGCTGAGCGGATTGCAGGGAAAAGTAGCCGGGGTACAGATTACCAACGCCGGTTCGCCGGGTGCTCCACCGCAGGTTACTATTCGTGGGGTAGGTACTGTTTATGGCAATACCAATCCGTTATATGTCGTAGATGGCGTATGGTATGATGATATCAGTTTTCTGAACAGCAACGACATTGCAAGCATCAGCGTACTGAAAGATGCATCGGCAGAATCGATTTATGGTATCCGCGCTGCCAATGGTGTTATTTTGGTTACCACCAAAAAGGGAAAAGTAGATGGCAAAGCTGTTATTAACTATAATGGATATGCGGGAAATCAGGTAGTGACCAATGAACCCAAGATGGCTAACGGTCCTGAATACGCGCAAATGATCAATGAAGTGGATGCATTGAACGGTGCGCCGGCTCTGTATCCGGATCCGAATTCATTTGGCACCACCGACTGGTATCATCTTATTCTTAGAAATGCAATGGTAACCAATCATCAATTGTCGGTAACCGGCGGGGGAAAGGCTTCGGATTATAATTTCTCTATGGGATATTATCATCAGGACGGATTGGTTAAGAAAAGTGATTTTGACCGGTACAATGTGCATATTTCAAACGATTATCAGTTAACCAGGTTTTTGAAAGTGGGAATTAATACTACCGGGCTTTTTAGCAGATCCAATGATGCACCGGGCGGAATTTTCTACAGCCTCTTTAATGCAGCCCCCATCGTTCCGGCATTTTATTCCGACGGGAGTTATGGAGATCCGTCTGATTTTAATATAGCTGCAGCAAATCAGAAAAACCCGCAGGAAAATATTGACTTCAATCACCATCGGACGAAAACATATAAACTGAACGGAAATTTATTTGCTGAAGTTAAATTCCTGAAATATTTCACCTTCCACACAAGCGCCGGTGCGGTCTATGAACAAGCGGAAGGAACAGGATATACACCGTTTACCAACTACTCTTATATTCCGGTTGCACTTCGAAATACTCACTCAGTGCTGGGAATTAACAGAAATGAGATTAGAAATTATATTGTTGAAAACACACTGACCTTCCAAAAAAGATTCGGTGCACATTCGGTGACTGCATTGGCAGGGCAGGGTGCACAGGAATACAGGACATACACTTTTAAAGCGAGTGTTCAGGATGTACCGCCGGGGGCATCAACTCAATACCTTTCATTGGGGACAGCTTCATCAGCCAATGTAAGTGACGGAGGTTCGTTGGACAGGGTAAACTCTTATTTTGGCAGAGTAAATTATTCTTACAACGACCGTTACTTGTTAACTGCGTCTTTAAGAGCAGATGGTTCATCCAAGTTTAGTGATACCTGGGGTTATTTTCCTTCGGTAGGTGTGGGCTGGATAATCAGTAAAGAAAAGTTTTTTGAAAATCAAAAGCTGTTCAACAATTTGAAACTGAGAGGAAGCTGGGGTAAAATCGGAAACCTGTCCGTACCGGCAAATCTCTCCATCCTGAAGGCTTCCCAAGATCCGACATTGGTTTACGTGGGAGGCGATGGCAGTTCTGCCACCGGAGCAAGTATCAACACGGTGGTAACTCCGACAACCCATTGGGAAACCGGGGAAGGAACAGATATTGGTTTGGAAGCATCTCTTATTGACAACAGATTGTATGTGGAATTGGATTGGTATAATAAGAAAACGACCAATGCCATATTTGCTATTCCGGTACTTGGTTCTGTCGGCACTACCAGCGGTACCATCATCGGAAACCAGGCGACTTTCCGCAACAGAGGGTTTGAATTTTTGGTTACATGGAAAGATCATATAAATAAAGACTGGAACTATTCCATCAGTGCAAACGGTGGCATTAACCACAATCTGGTTCAGCAGGTGGCAACAGGTGGTAATCCGATTTATGCATTTCTGGGTGCAAATGTGGTTACCCGGACAATGGTCGGTCAACCGATTGGAGAATTTTATGGCCGTGAGGTCGTGGGTATTTTTCAGTCAGCAGCCGATGTGTTGGGCTATACAAACAAGGATGGTATCGTGATTCAACCAACAGCCAAGCCCGGCGATTTCAAATACAAAGATGAAAACGGAGATGGCGTAATAGACGATAAAGACAGGGTTGTGTTGGGAAATCCGAATCCGAAATTTGTATATGGACTTAATACAACTCTTTCTTACAAACAATTTGATTTACTTCTCGATTTTCAGGGAGTTTCCGGTGTAAGTATTTACAACGGAAATTTTGCAATGAGATTTGGCGGTGAAAATTACACGCAGGATTTTTATAACAATCGCTGGCATGGAGAAGGAACTTCCAATGTGTATCCTTCAGTCAACATTGCGGGTAATAACAGTTTCACCAATTCCTTCTTTGTAGAAGACGGAAGTTATTTCCGTATCAGGAATGCACAATTAGGTTATACATTGATTGGAACCAACGGGCCGCGGTCTGGCATTTCCAAACTCAGAATATTTGTGAATGCCCAGAACCCTTTTACGTGGTTTCATTACAGAGGGTTTACTCCTGAAGTGCAGGCAAGTTCGCCGACGCTGCAGGGTATAGATCAGCAGGTGTATCCTTTGTATGCAACCTACAGTGCAGGAATCGATCTCACCTTTTAATTCTCAAAAAAAATATTTATGAAAATAGGTTATAAAAATTCAGGTAAGGCAATTTTGATAATAGGCTTGCTGCCCCTGTCTTTCATGTTGAGTTGTAACAAAAGTTATCTGGAGGTGCCCCCACAGGCCCAGCAACCTGTGCAGCAATTCTGGCAAAACCAGAACGATGCAACGGAGGCTGTGAATGCCATGTATGCCAATACCCGCGGATGGACATTTGTTGCTTTTGCACCGATGGCTATTGAGAGTTTGGGATCGGATGATGCAACCACCGGAAGCGATCCTACAGACGGATCAGTGGCGTTCATGAGCCAGTTTGATAATTTTACAGTCACTTCCACAAACAGGGAATTACCCGACTTCTGGAATGGTATGTATATAGAGATTAATTATTGCAATCAGGTAATAGATAATATCCCAAATATAAATATGGATGCCAACCTGAAGGCGCGTTACATTGCTGAAGCAAAATTTCTGAGAGCGTATTCATATTTCAGGCTGGTACGCGCATTTGGAGATGTCCCATTGCGATTGCACCTGCCTGCCAACAGCAGTGAATACAACATTCCCCGCACACCAGAAGATCAGGTATGGGCTGCTATTGAGCAGGATTTGAATGATGCAGAATCAGTGTTGCCTCCCTCTTATTCAGGGCCCGATGTTGGCAGAATCACAAAAGGTGCCGCACAAGCCCTGCATGCCAAAGTAGCTTTGTATCAGAAAAAATGGGCAGATGTGGTTACCTTTTCCAACAAGGTGATTCAATCCGGATTGTATAACCTTTTCCCGGATTTTGAAAAACAGTATCGGATCCAGAATGAAAATAATTCGGAATCAGTTTATGAAATTCAATGCACCTACCTTCCAAATAATGTGCCTGCATCCAATTCGCAATATTGCCAGATACAACAACCCAGAGGCGGCTTTGACGGCAACGGTTGGGGATATAATAATCCTACGCAGGATTTGGTTGATGCATTTGAACCCAATGATCCGAGATTAAATGCGACGATTCTTTTCAGGGGTTCCACTTCAGCCGAAGGAGATTTAATCCCATTGACAGCAGCCAATCCGATGTATAATTACAAATCTTATGTTCCTTTCCCGGTTTACGTAAATGACAATGGGGGAAGCGATCAGAACGTAAGGGTAATCCGCTATTCGGATGTGCTTTTGATGAATGCAGAGGCAAATAATGAATTGGGAAATACTTCAGATGCATTGGCATCATTGGAAAAGGTGCGCAAAAGAGCGAGAGATTTTGCAATTGCTCATGGTGCACCGGCCAATACCCTGCCTCCCGTCACCACCACAGATCAGACGGCTTTACGGGCAGCCATTTACCACGAAAGAAGAGTGGAACTGGCCATGGATTTTAACAGCCGTTATTTTGATGTGATCCGCCAGGGCAGAGGAACTGCCGTATTCGGGCCGATGGGTTGGAAGGCCGGTAAAAATGAGGTTTGGCCAATACCCCAATCAGAAATAGACAATAGTTTCGGAGTGTTGACTCAAAATCCGGGATATTAATGAACAGTATAAATTTCAGCATTATGAAAAATAAATGGTTTAAGGGTGTGTTGCTACTGATGACAGGCGGCATATTTCTTACTTCTTGTTATAAATCTTTCGATTCAAAAAGCTACCGGCCGACTTTTACCGTTGGCGGTTTTGCATCCTCTGCCGAAGTAGGTGCCGGACATTTGGTAGGGTACTGGGCGTTTGACGGAAGTTATGTTGACAGTGTATCCGGAACATTAGGAACCGGAGTTAAAACCAGCTTTGGACCGGGTTTCAAAGGACAAGCTTTACAGGGAGCAGAAGCAGGTTACGTCATCAGCGCATTGCCTGCCGCAATAAAAAATATGAAAAGCTTTACTATTGATTTTTGGATCAATACCCCGCAAAATACCAACGGGATTGTGGCTCCGCTGGTGATTACCAATGACAATGATTTCTGGGGTTCGCTTGACATGTTTTACGAAAACGGAAGTACAGCTACCTCGGCAAATTTGAAAGTTCATTACGGATGGACACAGAAGAATAATTGGTTTACCACGGCATTTCTGGCTAATCCATGGAATGCCTGGCAGAACATAGCTTTGACTTATGATGCCGCTACCTCTACATTCAATTTATATCAGGGTGGAAGCCTTGTACAGGGAGGAACATTGACCGTGGATAATCTGGGAGCCGCATCTTTTACCCCGGGCGCTAATAATATTGTTTTTGGCACAGAGCAATTCCAGACGGATCCAAGTCTTGGAACTGCAGGAGGAACCCAGGGATGGGCTGATTATTTGAGAGGCCAATTGGATGAGGTGCGTATTTATGATGTTGCTCTTTCAGGTTCAGATTTGAAGTCGCTCATCATTTTACAGGGAAAAGGAAAATAAAAATTATTTCAACTAATGTAATTTGACAAATATGAAAAATATTTTTCTGGCTATATGCGGGTTTGCAGTTTGTTTTACAATCAGCAGTTGTAAAAAAACAGATGCTAATTCAGGTATTCATGTAAATGCGCAATTGCCGGCAATCACTACAAATGCTGCTGTTATCAACGGTTCAAATATTTCGCTTGGCGGAAATATTACCAGCGATGGTGGTTCCATTGTTACCGAAGCAGGTATTTGCTATAGCACCCAACCGGGAGTGGACACTTCAAAAAATAAAATGGCAACCTATCCCATTTCAGGTAATTTTTCAATTCCGGTAAAGGGATTGGGTTTGTTGACTACTTATTATTACAAGGCATACGCCATCAACGAAGAGGGAATTACCTATGGTGATGAAAAATCATTTCTGGTTCCGATTCCTGGATACAATTCTTCTGCTGATGTGGCCAAAGCAAATCTGGTTGCCTACTGGGCATTTGACGGAGGTTATATTGACAGTGTTTCATCTACCGTTGGCACACCGGTAAATCCCTCTGCCATAAGTTTTGTCAGTGGCCAAAGAGGCCAGGCAGCGGAAATCGTAAGCCCGGGATATATTAATTCCAACGTAGGAAATATGGTTTCCGGATTGGAGGATGTGACCCTTGCATTTTGGATGAAACATCCGTCAACAGTGGATCCCAGTGGAGAAAAGTTTACTTATTTCCCGTTTTCACTGAATGCTGCCGGTTTTTCCTGGGAAAATACCAGGTTTTTTATGCTGATAAACAATCCGGATAATTCGACAAATTCGTATGGTAAGGTGGGACTCAATGATCAATGGTTTGATAAAGGGCAAACCTGGCCAAAATTGTTGGATGGGGCATGGCACCAGGTAATCATAAGTTTTAGTGGTTCTACAGGCCTACTGAAAGTTTACGTGGACGGTACATTTTTTAATTCCATTTCGTTTAGTACACAGACCAGTTTTGGCGATTCAGATAGCTTTACTTTGGGAGGGCCGGATACAAACGCAACCACAAGTAATGGCTGGATGCAATCTTTGAACGGGGATCTGGATGAGTTTAAGATTTTCAATAAGGTCCTTTCTGATGATGAGGTAGCTGCACTTTATACATTACAATCACACGGATTTTAACGGGGGAATACAGTGATTTCCCTGCCGGGATTTGTTTGATCAGGAGTTGAAGAAAAGGCTAACAGGCAAAGTGTTAAATGGAATAATTTGATTCCTCAATTGCAATTGTTTTATCAGAGGAATCCTACCTTGCACCTCATTATATATTTTGTCTGTGAAATTTTTTAAGAATTACAGGGCATACGAAGGCGGTATTCTTTATTTTTTACTTTTTGCATTTGGGATTTTATTCATTGGACTGATATGCTTGTTCGTTCCCAAAGGTGTTTCCTTTATCTGGATAAATCACGGGAGCTATTGCTCGGAATTCATGGATATTCTGATCAAAGGTTTCACCGATCTCGGAACAGTTTATGGAGCTATCCTCGTCGCTCTGATTTTTATTTTGAAAAGAAGTTGGCATTCCGTTCTTATTGTAGTAGTCACTTTTTTGTTGTCAGGAGAGGTTGCCCGGATATTAAAACATTATTTTAATCATCCACGGCCTGCATCATTTTTCCGGGATATTCATGTAATACGGGCACCTTCCTGGAACCAGTTGGATTATTTGTATTCTTTTCCTTCAGGGCATACCACAACGATTTTTTCACTTGCTGTTATTGTTTCCCTTTTTTTCATCAAAAAGAAATGGGTTGCAGTAGTTTCTTTCCTGATTGCGTGCACAGTGGGTTATTCCAGGATCTATCTCGGTGAACATTTTTTGGAAGATGTATGGGCAGGCGCCCTCACAGGAACTACCGTAGGTGTTATCTGTTTTATTTTTATAAATTGGTTATTCAAAAAGTGGAAGAATAGAAAAACTCCTCAAATTGAATCTTCGCCAAAGAAGTGAATTTTTCAGATTTAATATCCAAAGTTTTTAGATTCGGATTAACCGGATTTATCGGATTTGTAATCGATTTCGCAATTACCTATTTGTGCAAGGAAAAATTGCACATCAACAAGTTTGTATCTAACGGATTGGGATTTGTGTTTGCCGTGATCAATAATTTTATTTTAAACCGTACATGGACATTCGAAAGTACAGACCCTGCTATCGTCCGTCAGTTTTCTCTTTTTCTTGCAATAAGTGTTATCGGACTGGCTATTTATACCGGGCTTTTGTATTTTTTCAATGTGAAGAAGAAGAAAAGATTTTACCTGAGCAAATTGTTGGCTGTAATGGTCGTATTTATCTGGAACTTTGCAGCCAACAGCCTTATCACGTTTCACTATGCGTTCTGAGTTGTATTTCCGCAAGATTCTTTATCTGATTTTGATCACCTTCCTGGCCCGTTGTATCCTTGCATTTACTTTGGATCTGGGGAATGATGAAGCATATTATTTTACGTATGCTCTTCAGCCGGATTGGAATCATTTTGACCATCCACCGCTGGTAGGGATCTTCATCAGATTGTTTACATTTAATCTCCATTGGGTAAACGATTTTTCGATGCGGCTACCGGCCATATTGAGCGCGTCTGTTAGCACCTGGCTGATTTTCAAATGCGGAAAAATTCTCAAAGATGAACGCACCGGATGGATAGCCGCAGTTTTATACAACACCTCTGTTTATGCAAGCATTATTTCGGGCTTTTTTATTCTTCCCGATTCACCTCAATCTGTTTTTTGGTTGTCGGGAATTTATTTTGCATTAAAACTAATCACCGGCATTCATTCCAAAAAAGAAACAAATAAATTATTAATACTGATTGGAATCACTGTTGGATTAGCTACCATGTGCAAAATTCACGGGGTATTTCTCTGGTTTGGAATTATCATGTATATGTTGATATATGACAGAACTTTTTTCAAAAACTATTTTTTGTATATCTCTTTGCTGATAACATTTATGATCATTTCACCCATTCTCATCTGGAATATCCAAAATCATTTTGTCACCTGGCAATTCAATAGCCACCGGGTAGAGGTTCGGCATTTTGCCTTTAATACATCCGGATTTTTTGCGGCATTGGGCGGACAGATCGCCTACAATAATCCGGTCAATCTTATCATTTATGCTCTTGCGCTTCCGGGTATTCGAAAAATGGTTCATCCAAAAGTCGCAGTTCGTTTATTAAAGTGGTTGTCATTTCCGATCATCCTGATGGTTACTGGTATTTCCATGTTTAGAGATGTGTTGCCACATTGGAGTGGCCCCGGTTTTACAGGGTTAATTTTATTGGGCAGTTTTTCGATTAGTGAATATGTTAGTAAAGACAGAGGATTGAAATTTAAAAGATGGATTGCCGCTGCAGTGGTATTGATTATTTCATTTGTTTTGATTGGGGTTTCTATGGTTAAATTTTATCCCGGTACATTGGGCAGCAAACAGGTTTCGCAATTGGGGAGTGGCGATGTGACACTTGACATGGTTGGATGGCATCAGCTTTCACGCGTTTTTAACGAGATCAGGGATGATGAATTGAATAGAGGAGAAGCATCGCCAACGGATCCGATTCTTGTCAATAAATGGTTTCCCGGCGGACATATTTTATTATATGTGGCTTTCCCTTCAAACATCCGTGTCGTGGGCGCCGGAGATCTTTTTGATATCCACAAATTTGCCTGGCTCAACCGGCAAGAAGGTTATCTGGCAAAGGGAGAAAATGCATATTTTATTACCGCCTCAAATAATTATTTTGATCCTTATGTTGTTTATAAAGGGCAATTTGAAAATATCAAACTCTTAAAACAATTTCCGGAGTATCGGTCAGGGGTGCGTGTTCGGACTTGGTATGTGTATAAACTTGAAAATGCACTTAAACCTCTCGGCTATATTCTGGACAAATAATTGATGTAATAATCATTGATGAGGCCAGACCATTGACTGAATTTGGTGAAAGTATTGGTATCGTTTGTATTCATTTCTCATTATAGAGCATGAAGATTGTCTTTAACTTCGTACTGATTTTTTATCAAAAAAAAGAACAGCGTACTTAACCGGGTTTGTTATTTTATTAAAAAATAATCAGGAAAAGATCAATGTTTAGAAAAAATTATAAGAGGATTGGGTTGAATACTTTTTTTATAGCCATTGTTTTTTTCTTTATGTGGGGTTGTAAAAAATCTTCGGTTCAACCAACTCCGCCTCCGCCACCACCGGCACCGACGAGTTTCCAGATCATAAAACAAACCATAAATGGAGTTGTTTTTAATTCTACAAAAACCATATATGGAATCAATGTCACACCTTCTATTCAGATTTCCTTTTCAGACAAAGTGGACAGATCGCTGATGGCATCAACTGTGTCTTTAGTTAACAAGACCAACAATTCCGCCAATGTTGATTTCAATGTTTCTTATCAAAATAATGACAGTACCATCACGGTTACTCCGTCGGCAAGTCTTCCATTTCTGAATCAATTTTATTTTTCAATTTCAACAGCATTGAAGTCTGCTTCGGGAGGATCGTTAACCAACAGATCGGATTTGGTTTTTGTAACTCAGATAGATTCTGCTGATAAATTTGCACAGATATCAGATTCCGCATTGCTCGATCTTGTTCAGAAACAAACCTTCAAATATTTCTGGGATTTCGGCCATCCCGTGAGTGGCCTGGCAAGAGAACGCAGCAATGGTAATAATGAAACATGTGCCACCGGCGGCACAGGTTTTGGGATCATGGCCATGGTTGCCATGGCTCATCGGGGCTTCATTTCACGAAGCGATGCATTGAACAGAATTTCCACCATCACCAATTTTCTGATTACAAAATGCGAACGCTGGCACGGTGCGTTTACACACTGGGTTAATGGAACCACAGGCGCAACGATTCCTTTTGGTAATAATAACGGAGCCGATATTGTGGAGACCTCTTACGTGATTGAAGGCCTGTTGACAGCAAGGCAATATTTCAACAGTCCGACAGACCCCACGGAAATTGCATTGCGCGACAGCATCAATTCCATCTGGCAGGCAGTAGATTGGAATTGGTTTACCCAAAACGGTCAGGTTCAGGGTTTGTATTGGCAATACAATCCTTCCTACACCAGCACAAGTGATATCTGGAGCATACCTGTAACGGGATGGAATGAAGCGCTGATAACTTATGTCCTTGCGGCATCTTCGCCGGATCATGCAATTACCAAAAATATTTATGACAACGGTTGGGCAAGAAACGGAGCCATCAAAAACGGAAACAGTTTTTTTGGAATTGTTTTGCCTTTGGGCGAAAATCTGGGCGGGCCATTGTTTTTTGAACATTATACTTTCATGGGATTGAATCCAAATGGTTTGAAAGATAATTATGCCGATTACCGGCAACAAACGCAGGCACACTCATTAATCAATTTTAATTATTGTTTTAAGAATCCAAAAGATTTTTACGGATACAGCAATCTTTGCTGGGGGCTAACGGCCGGCGATGATAATGTAAGTGGTTATCTGGCTCATTCTCCCACCAATGACGACGGGGTCATTTCGCCAACGGCAGCGGTTTCTTCCCTGCCATACACACCCGAACAATCTATGGATGCGATTCGTTTTTTCTATTACAAACTGGGTGATAAAATTTTTCAGCAATATGGTTTTATCGATGCATTTAATTTGAACGATATCTGGTTTTCAAATTCTTTTCTTGCCATAGATCAGGGGCCACAAATTGTGATGATTGAAAACTACAGAAGCGGGTTTATCTGGGATTTGTTTATGAGTTGCCCTGAAGTAAAAAGCGGATTGCAATTGCTTGGGTTTTCAGGCCCCGGGATTTAACCAACAATAATTTTAATCCTGGCAAGTTTTAAAAGATATTTGGAAAATAATTTTTTTGAATGGGTGCAAAGAGTAAGATCAGGATCCTTGAAGGAATAAGACAGGGTAAAGTAGGCGGAGGAGAAAGTGTGCTCCTCAACCTTGTTGAGCATTTGAATAAAGATGAATTTGAACCTGTGGTACTTTCCTTTACCGGCGGAATGATGGTAGAATATTTAGAGCAGGCCGGAATTCCTGTACATGTAATCCATTCGGAAACTCCCTTTGATTTCAGGATAAGGAAGAAAGTGAAGCAATTGATGATCGATGAAAAAATTGATCTGGTACATGCACATGGTACCCGGGCAGCAAGCAATATGTTTTGGGCAGCAAAGAAAAATAAACTTCCACTTATTTATACCTGTCATGGATGGTCATTTCATCCTGATCAGCATAAAATAATCCGTAAGTTGAGAATCCGGAGCGAAAAGTTCCTTACTGAAAAAGCTGATATTAATATCTGTGTTTCCCAATCCAATGCAGATGAAGGAAAAAGATTGTTTAAAAATTATCAACCGCTGGTCATCCTGAATGCAGTCGATACGCAAAAGTTTGATTGCAATATAACAGGGGAGGGTATCCGTAAAGATTTAAGGATAAAACCGGAAGAACTCCTTGTTTCTTTTATCGCACGATTTACATGGCAGAAACAGCCACTGGCATTGATACGGGCTTTTGAAAATGTGGTAAAAGAGGTTCCAAATATCAGGTTGGTGATGGTGGGCGACGGTGAAGAAAAAGAAAAAGCAATCCGGCTGATCAGGGAAAGGTTGCTGGGTGAAAAAATAATTTTACTTCCTTTCAGGCGCGATGTTCCGGAATTGCTGGCAGCCTCTGACATTTTTGTGCTTCCTTCTTTGTGGGAAGGTTTGCCAATGGGCCTTTTGGAGGCGATGGCAATGAAAAAAGCAATTATCGCAAGCCGCGTAGATGGAACTGCCGAGGTAATTACCGATGGCGAAAATGGTATTCTGATAAATCCGGCGGATATGGAAGATGAACTTGCACAGTCCATTATCAGGTTAGCAAAGGATGAAAGTTTGCGAAAGACAATTGCAGAAAATGCACTCGGCAGTGTCCGAAACCGTTATAATGTTCAGATGATGACCCGTCAAAATGAAGCTGTTTACAGGAAACTGATTGCTAACATGTCTCTCTAATTTTTTTCATCATTTGTAAATTGAATTTTATCCATGGGGAGTGCTTCCACTTTATGTCCTTTGTATCCTTCCATTGTTTTTGCAGCCACCAATGAATTCCAGATAGCTTCTGATGTAGCTTCAATGGCAGCCAAAAAGAGCGGAGACGTTTGTCCGTTTGATAATAAATCCTGCGACAGCAACTCTGGTTTTTCGTTGTAAGGAACTCTCAATCCTGCGGCTGTAGAAAAAGCAATGATGTAATCACCACTGCCATTGGAAGCAATCCCGCCGGTCGTAGCAATTCCCATAAATGCGCGCTTGGCAAGCCGGTACAGGTTGCGGTGATCCAACGGGGCATCTGTTGCCACGACAACCATACATGAACCATCAGCATGTTTGAGAATCTGATCGCTGAAACTGAATTTTTTCAATTGTTTGCCTGCATCAATTCCATTGATGTTGAGAACTCCTCCGAAATTGGTTTGTACCAGTACGCCGACCGTATAACCGCCAAGAGATTCGGGTAATTTTCTTGAAGATGTTCCAATGCCGCCTTTGAATCCGAAACAAACAGTGCCGGTACCTGCCCCGGCATTTCCTTCTGCCACTTTTCCTGAAGATGCTTTTGAAATTGCATCCCAGACATCCTTTTCCGTTACATGCATACCGCGGATATCGTTCAGGTAACCATCATTGGTTTCACCAACAACTGCATTTACAGATTGCACATTTTCGTTGCCCTTCTGCTGCAAAGTATATTTTACAACTGCCGTTACAGCAGTGCCAACATTCAGTGTGTTGGTAAGGATAATGGGCGTTTCGATATTTCCCAATTCATTCACCTGTGTGATTCCCGCCAGTTTTCCGAATCCGTTTCCGACAAAAATTGCTGCCGGTACTTTCTCCTGAAAAATGTTTCCATCGCAGGGCAAAATGGCTGTGACACCGGTCCTGATTGAATCGCCCCTGATCAAAGTAACATTACCAACCTTCACTCCGGCCACGTCTGTAATGCTGTTCCATTTTCCGGTTGGCAAAACGCCCGGGGTAATGCCATAATCTCTCAGTCGTTTTTGTGATTCGCCTGTCATTGCAATAAGAAATAAAAAAAGAATGAATAAATTTTTTCTGAACATTTGAATTGTGTTGAGGATAATTTGGCTCTAAATTAATTTTTCCTGAGGGTTTGGCATTCAATTAAAATTTGCAGGGGCAAAAAATTCCTTCGGTGGATATTAAAAAAAATAACATCTGGTAATTCACATTAATTTTAATTTTGCAACTTTAAAAATTTTTAAAAATATACCTGTAAACTGTAAATGAATAATACTTATCACGACCTGGTAGATCAGACCTTTAATTTTCCACAGGAAGATTTTAATCTTAAAGATGGTTATCTGCAATTCAATGGAGTGGATGTGAAAGCATTAATTGATAAGTACGGTACGCCGTTGAAATTTACTTACCTCCCCAAAATCGGGATGCAGATCAACAAAGCGAGAAAAATGTTTGCGCAGGCATTCAAGAAATACAAGTATGAAGGAAAATACAATTATTGTTATTGTACCAAAAGTTCTCACTTTTCTTTTGTGGTAGAGGAAGCGCTTAAACACAATGTACACCTGGAAACCTCTTACGAATATGATATCGACATCATTCACAATCTTTACAGAAGGAAAAAAATAAGCAAGGAAACTTTTATCATTTGCAACGGATACAAGGAAAAAGCTTATACGCGTGCGATTTCCAGGTTGTTGAATTCCGGATTCAAAAATGTCATTCCGGTTTTGGATAATAAGGAAGAACTGAAAGCTTACCGGAAATCTGTGAAAGTTCCATTCAATATCGGGATACGGGTAGCTGCAGAAGAAGAGCCCACTTTTCCATTTTATACTTCCAGGCTGGGAATCAGGGCAAGAGATATTCTCGAGTTTTATGTGGATGAAATCGAAGGTTTTGAAGATCGTTTTCAGTTGAAAATGCTTCATATTTTTTTGAATAAAGGAGTGAAGGATGATATTTATTATTGGAGTGAGTTAAATAAAGTTATCAACCTGTACTGCCAGCTCAAAAAGATTTGTCCTGAATTGGATTCAATTAATATCGGCGGCGGATTTCCCATCAAACATTCCCTGGCATTTGATTATGATTATCAGTTTATGATCAATGAAATTGTCAGGAATATCAAAACCACCTGCCGGAAGAATAAAGTGCCCATGCCGGATATTTTTACGGAATTCGGCAGTTTTACCGTAGGCGAAAGCATGGCTCATATTTTCAGTGTGCTCGGCGAAAAAATGCAGAATGACCGCGAAACCTGGTACATGATTAATTCTTCTTTTATTACCACGCTTCCTGATGTTTGGGGCATAGGTGAGAAATTTCTGATGCTCCCTGTGAATAAATGGAGTGAAGAATATCAGAAGGTGAAATTAGGCGGAATTACCTGTGACAGCAATGATTATTACGACAGTGAAGAACATGTCAATGAAGTGTTCCTGCCCAAACTTGTAAACGGCGAACCCCTTTATGTAGGATTTTTTCATACTGGTGCTTATCAGGATCAGATAAGCGGTTACGGAGGAATCAAGCATTGCATGGTGCCGTCTCCCAAATATGTGATTATCGATAAAGATAAAAACGGGAAGTTGGTCGACTGGGTGTATGCAAAACAACAATCAGCACAATCGATGCTGAAAATACTTGGATACAAGTAATTTCTTATGGAATTCTTTTATGGCTTCTTATTGACGTGATCCCTTGACTGTTCTGTTTTCCACAAAATACAGATAGAGTAATATACCAGGCGTACCAAGAATTAAAACCTTAGTCAGCCATAAAGTTTTTTCCCGGGTAGAATAAAATCCGGACTGAGCAATTTCCAAAGCTGCAATCAATACAAATACCAACTGAATGCACAAAATGAAAATGAACAGAACATTTTTCATGTAAACGGAATGCTGCGGTAGTAGAACAAGAGACAGGATCAGCATGATTTGAAATATCAGAAAAATCCAAACGGTTCTTTTTGAAATTGTGATCATAGAATCTGTTTTAATTTGGATAGCACAAGATAAAAAAAATCCTGCAAAGTGGAAACCTTGCAGGATAAACCTTAAACATTACGAAACCTTATTGAACCGCAATTTCTTTGCGCATTTCTTTTACTTCTTCTTTTTTGGGAAGGGTAAGAGTTAAAACTCCATCTTCATATTTGGCGACGATTTCTTCGGAATTAATTTTATCATCAAAAGTGAAGGAACGGCTGAAAGACTGATAAGAAAATTCTTTGGAAACCATTTTCTTGTCTTCTTTCTTTTCTTCTTTTTTAGTTTCAAAAGAAATGGTTAATAAGTTTTTGTCAAGAGAAATTTTGAAATCTTCTTTCTTTCTTCCCGGAGCCAGCATTTCAATTTCAAAATTGTCTTTGGTTTCTGTGATGTTTGTTTTCGGGTAAAAACCATTTACCTGGGCCGGAGCATCGTTGAAAATATCATTTACAATTTCTCCGAAAGTCCTGAAGCCATCATAGTTGATCGGAAATCTGTTCATAATCTTAATTATTTTTTTAGGTTTAAAAATGTACTTCTACCCGATCAAAATAAATACCATCTGAATTTTACCGAACTTTTGCGACATTGTGTCTTAATTAATTGAAAATCAATGACAATATTTCATCTTATGATAAAAAAAGTAATTTATTTTGTCAGTAATTAGAATTGTAGATTTGCAATTCAAAAAATTCATCCTATTATGTATCCAGAACAATTGGTTATTCCTATGAAGGAAGAACTTACCGACAACGGATTCGAAGACTTAACATCGCCTGAACAGGTGGAGGAAGCTCTCGGCCGCAAAGGAACTACACTGGCAGTGGTCAATTCAGTTTGTGGTTGTGCGGCAGGATCGGCTCGTCCCGGGGTGCTGACTGCTCTGCAACTTGCTGAAAAAGGACCCGATCATAAAATCACTGTATTTGCCGGTTTTGATTATGAAGCCACTGATAAAATGAGGCAACATCTGATGCCTTATCCGCCTTCGTCACCCTCGATTGGTTTGTTTAAAGACGGCCAGTTGGTGCATTTCTTTGAAAGGCACGATCTCGAAGGCCAGAGCGTTTCGTCAATTGCCAGTGATTTGATGGCTGTATTTGATCAATACTGCTAAGCCTGAAAACGAATTAAGTGAAAAACCTTGCTGGAAGCAGTAAGGTTTTTATTTTTGTCTGCATTGCACTTCTTCATTTAACCCGATTTATTATGTATCCGAATTTATATTATGCGCTGGATGATTGGTTCGGCTGGAAAGTCAATGCTTTTAAAATATTTTACACTTTCGGGATTTTTGTAGCCGTTGCATTTATCGTGGCCGCCTGGATCCTTACCCTGGAATTGAAAAGAAAAGAGAAGGAAGGTTTGCTCACCTATTGTGAAGAAACAATTATTACGGGCAAACCTGCAACCACCTGGCAATTGGTTATAAACGGGCTTATTGGATTCATTTTCGGATACAAACTCATTGGAGCAATTATAGCAAGCCGTCAACAGGGATTGGATTTGCAGCAATATGTTTTTTCCTCTGAAGGAAGTGTGATGGGTGGATTTATCCTGGCTGCCGTATTGGTTTATCTGAAATACAGAGAAAAGGAAAAACAAAAGTTGCCCAAACCTGAAAAAAGAACCATTCGGATCTGGCCGCACGACAGGGTCGGTGACATGGTAATCATGGGATTGGTTCTTGGAATTATCGGAGCAAAAGTTTTTGATAATCTGGAAAACTGGGACAGGTTTATTGAAAACCCCATTGGCAATTTGTTTTCACCAAGCGGGCTTACTTTTTATGGTGGATTGATATTTGCCGGCGTGGCAATTATCTGGTATTCGCGTAAGAAGAAAATCGGAATAGTCCATTTGCTGGATTCGTTTGCTCCTGCAATGATGATTGCTTATGCAGTCGGCAGAATCGGTTGCCAGGTGGCTGGTGATGGAGATTGGGGCGTTTTCAACAGTGCGTATATCAGTGACCGGCCGGGGCATGTAATGGTGGCAAAACCCGGTGATTTTGAAAGGAAACTTGAAGAGAATAAAACGTATTTTTTGGATGGCACGGTTACGGATAGTTCAGGCCATACTTCAATGGTTACAGACAGGATTTCGAAATCATTGAGCGAAGTACCACATGCTTATTTCAAAGCGCCGGATTGGGTACCCACATGGATGGTTGCGTTCACCTATCCCCATAATGTGAATGAAGATGGGATACTGCTTCCCGATTGCAATGAAAAATATTGCAGGGCTTTGCCACAACCCGTTTTCCCTACACCGTTTTACGAAATCGTAGCCTGTTTCATTTTATTTTTAACCCTTTGGTTACTCAGAAAGAGGATAAAAATACCGGGCATCATTTTCGGATTGTATCTTATTTTTAACGGAGTGGAAAGATTTTTGGTGGAAACCATCCGGGTTAATTCAAAATATTCCATTTTTGGATTACATCCTACACAGGCCGAGTTAATTTCTCTTTTACTGGTAGTCAGTGGAATTATTTATTATGCTTATTGGTACAACCGTTATAAAAAACGGAAGAACCAGACAGCCTGAGTTTATTTTTCAAATAAGGATTCCGGATTTCGGAATCTTTTATAAATAGAGACCCCATTCATCTTCAAAATCATCTTTGACGAAGGTGGTTACCCATTTTTTGAAAAGGCTGCGGAATTCTTCCACCTCTTTCACAAGGACCTCACAATATTCTTTGCCAACATAATTCATCATTTCTGCATACCTGATTTGATGTAAAAGTTGTATGGCATTCGTACGGATTATAGAAGCGTTTTCCATTTTTACCAAATAGAGTTCAACAGATGCTGCGCCACCTATTTTTGGTCCGATCAGAGTGATATTTTCGTGAATCAATCTTTTTATTGATTGTTGCTCTGTCTCTTGTTCCGGGTTTCTGTCATCATCAGCCAGCATATCCATAAAGGCAAAAACCAATTCCGAAAGTTTTCTCCATTCCTGATAAAGAGCTTTCGCAGCTTCTCTCCCGGGTTTTGTTTTCCAGTCATCACCATCGTCCCGGAAGCCGCTATCGTCCCATTCGGGAAAGGATTCCAGATTGTCGGACCTCATGATTTTTTTTCTCAAATGTAGCGGATTACCTTTCAGAAGGATTTTTAGGCAGCCAGCAAATTTTCCGGAAAATACCAATCATGCAATACGGTTCAGTTATTCATTTATAAAATAAACTAACTTTATCACATCAGAGTTTTTCTATTTTTCCATTTGCTACTCTTATCCGCTACGTGAATGATCAAATTGTTTCGAATCCAATTTTTTTGTTTTTTATTTATCTCTTTTATAACGGATGCCTCCGGCGCTGCCGATGATTCCTTTTTTATTCAGCATTATGATAACCGCAATGGCCTTTCCAACAGTTCCATCAACAAGCTTTATACCGATGGCGACAATTTGCTTTGGATAGCTACATGGGATGGTTTGAATATGTATGACGGCTCCACATTCCACGTATTTAATTATAGCAAGGAAAATGATTTTAAAAGTATCGGAAGCAATGTGATTCAAAATATTACCGAAGACAAGAATGGCAACATCTGGATCAGCACCATTGAAGGCATATCACGGTATGAAAAACGCACGGGGAAATTCTACAACTATTTTTATAATCAGGGCCAGCTGGGAAAAATAAGTGAACAGGAATATGCAATTGCCATAAATAATACCGGGACTGTCTATTGCCTGAGCCAAAAAAACGGGCTTAGCCGCTATGATAAAAAGGCCGATACATTCAGGATTTGCCAACTTCCCAAACAAAATTTTAAAATAACAAAAATTGGGTTTGATAACGAAGGCCATTTATTGTTACTGAATAGCAATGGCCAGTTGGACATATATAGGAATGAAAGAAATAATTTTCAGTTATATTATTCCCTGCGGGAGAAAAAAGGTATTGCTAATTTTTTTCTGATCCGTAATGAAATATTTTACGCTACTTCAGATGACAAGCTTTATGCTGTAGATCCGAAAACATTTTCTTCCATGTTGCTGGTTCAAATGCCCCATGGCATTAGCTCCATGATCTTTTATCGTGATCATTATTTATTGAGTTGGGTTTCCAAAGGCTATGGCGTTTTTGACAATAACTTTCAGCCTTCTGATTTTCTTGCCGCGGAAACAAAGCAAATGCGGGATATAAAAATTACTTCCTGGTCATTGGGAACCGAAGATATTTTGTGGTACGGAACCGATGGCAACGGCATCTTGAAAATGTATCCAAAAACAAAATCTTTTGGAACGGTAACCACTTCTGAAAATGGAATGCCCTACAATAAATCTGTCAGGGCTTTTTGTGAAGAGAATGGGAATTTATGGGTAGGTACAAAAGGCAGTGGAATCATCTTGTATTCCAATTTTTGGGGAATGGATGATGCTTCTGCCAGGAAGCGTTACTTTATAGCGCCCAGGCAACTCGATAATAATTCCGTTTACGCGCTAAAAAAAGGAAATGACGGACTGATCTATATTGGTACAGACGGGAAAGGTATTGGTGTTTATGATTTGAAAAAGAAAAAATTCTATAGATGGTCGGATATAAAGGGACATGATGCGTGGCCTGAATTTGGTTCAGTTTATGCCATTCTGCAGGATTCAGATAATTCATTGTGGCTTGGAACCAGTGGTTATGGATTGATCCATTTAAAAATTGTCGTGGGCCAAAATGGAAATCTCTCTGTCGCTTTTTTAGAAAAATTTGGTTTTAATAATAGTGATACCGGTCCGGCCAATGATATCATTTATTCTCTTGTAAATGACGATAATGACCAGCTTTGGATTGGATGCAGGTATGGAGGTTTGAGTTTATTAAATAAAAAGACCAGGAAATTTAAAAACTTTAAAGCCTTCACCTATGAAGGTAGTTTGTCTAATAACGACGTGCTCACAGTTTTTAAAGATTCCCGCGACAGGATATGGGTGGGTACCAGTTATGGCCTTAACCTGATCAAAAATGGTGATGCAATAAAAGAGGAACCTGTATTTCAGAAATTAACAACGGCCAACGGATTGCCGAATAATACCATTCATGCCATTGAAGAAGACAGGTCGGGCCAGATTTGGGTGAGCACCAATAAAGGACTGGCAAAAGTAAATCCGTCTGATTTGAAAGTTTCTTATTATCAGCAATCCGATGGATTGCAGAGTAATGAATTTTGCGACGGAGCAGTTTGGAAAGATCACCTTGATAATTTATTTTTTGGAGGCACGTATGGCTTTAATAGTTTTTTACCGCAAAATATTCACAAGACTGACTGGCTACCCAACCTGTGCATTTCAGATATTTCTATCGGAGGCAAAACAACTGAAGAAAATGGATTTATAGTATTAAACCCGGCCACTGATAATCCGCTTGATTTTTCCACAGGCAGAAAAGATAATTTTTTTGAACTGAATATAAAAGCGCTCAGTTTTTTAAACGCGGACAAATGTGAATACAGTTATTTTCTGGAGGGCTATGATAAAACATGGCATTATGCCGGGACTTCTGGAAAAATCATTTACAGCAATATTTTACCAGGTAATTATAATCTGAAAATTAAATGGAGTAATGGAGAAGGAATTTGGACGAAAGAAGTATCCTTGCTCAAAATTGAAGTAAAACAATATTTCTGGCTTACTTCTTTCGCTTTTCTGGTATATGCTTTACTATTGTCCACCATCGTTTATCTGATTTACCGCTACCGGAAGAATAAACTGAAAATAAAACACCAATTAGAAGTAGAACATTTATTGCGTAAAAAAGAAGATGAAATCCATCAGAACCGACTTGGTTTTTTTACTAACATTGCGCATGAATTACAAACGCCACTCACACTCATCATGGGTGCTACCGAAAGATTTTTGGATAAACCGATAAATAACAACCATAAAGAAAAGCCGTATTTTTTATCCTTAATTCATCAGCAGGCCTCCAAGCTTACTTACCTGGTACATCAGTTATTGGAATTTAGAAAAGTAGAAGCAGGCTTTTTTGAGAATCAATACGAACATGCAGATATTTCGGAGCTATTAAATAATCTCGCATATCCGTTTATTACTTTGGGTGAGCAAAACGCAATTCATTATGAACTTAATATAAAATCAGGAATTACCGGAATGATTGATAAAGACAAACTTGAAAAAATAGTTTATAATCTATTGTCCAACGCATTTAAATATTCAGGAAAGAATGAGCAGGTGATTTTTTCGGCAAATGAAAATGAAGGGAAACAACAACTTGAAATCACCGTATCTAATTCGGGTAATGAATTATCTTCTGAACAAATAAGCCGGTTGTTTGACAAATTTTATGTCGTTTCTAAAAATAATGAAAAGACGGATAATTTCGGAACAGGCATCGGACTTGCTTTCACGCAACAGTTGGTTCAAATGCTTGATGGGCAAATAATCGCTACCAGTGAAAAGGGATGGCTTGCTTTTAAAGTATTTCTTCCGCTCCCTATAAATGAAACAAACGAAGATATCTCTAAAAATGTTCAACCGTCTTATTTATTTAAAACCATTACCACTTACGATGAAAACATGTATCCTGTATCCGTAAGAGAAAATAATAAGGATGCGATTCTTGAAGATCTTTTGCATGATCAGAAGAAAAAGGTACTGGTTATAGAAGATGAACCTCAGATAAGATTTTTATTACAAGATATTTTAAAAGAGGATTACATTGTTTATGAATCGGAAGATGGAATCCAGGCCTTGGAATTCATTGATAAAATATTGCCTGATCTGATCCTTTGCGATGTAATGATGCCAAAAATGAATGGCCTTGAACTTTGTAATAAAATAAAAAATGAATTATCCACCTGCCAGATACCTTTTATATTATTAACGGCAAGAGGAAGCGAGGATCACCATATCGAAGGTTATGAAGCGGGAGCAGATGCATACATTCCCAAACCGTTTAATATCCCGCACCTGAAAGTCAGGATCAGGAAATTACTGGAATATCGTGAAAAGCTTCACGAAATTTTCAAAAGTAATTCATCGTCGGAATTGCTTAGTGAAACGGAAATGCCCGAAAACGATAAAAGTTTTTTAATGAAACTGGTAAATGCTATTGAGCAAAACCTGGAAGATGTGGAATTGAATGCGGCCTTTCTTGAAAAGGAATTTTGCATGAGTAAAATGCAATTATACCGTAAGTTAAAATCACTTACGGCCATGACACCCGGAGAATTTATCAAACATATCCGTCTCAAAAGCGCCGCTCAATTATTAACGACCTCGAAACTTACCGTGACAGAAATATTTTATCGGACCGGGTTTAACAACCAATCTTACTTCTTCCGCGAGTTTAAGAAAAGATACAATTGCTCGCCAAATGAATACCGCGGGCAAAATGCAGTGAGGGAATAAAACCAAAAAAATCGGGAATATTTATTAGGTTACTGTCCGCTTATTGAGAAACAAAACATTTGGAAAGTGTTATTACATTATTTATTTTCGTTAAAACATCTGTATGCAGACGAATCTAAAAAAAATCGGAAACTCATTTGGGGTCATACTAAATAAAAAACTTCTTAATGAAGCCGGCATTGATAATTCTTCTGAGATAACTATCGAAGCACGGAAAAATGCGATTATAATTTCTCCTGTAAAAGGAAGAAGGCCAATCAACAGAGACTTGCGAACCTGGAGAAAACAGATAAAAGCGGCTATTAAAGAAGGACAAAAACCTGAAAAAAGTGTTTGGGGAAATAAATTATCTGAACATGAAGAAAATGAATGGAAATGACAAAAACCATTAAACAATTTGAAGTCTGGATTGTTGAGTTTGACCCGGCTATTGGTTCAGAAATAAAGAAATCCCGACCAGCGGTAGTGGTTTCCAATAATATTATTAATGACTTATATGCAACCGTAATTGTCGCACCGCTTACCAGTACCATCAGAAATTTCCCTTCGCGTATAGATACGGATTTTGGCGGTAATGGCGGCCAGATCGCACTTGATCAGCTTAAGTGCTTTGACAAGGAAAGACTAAAAAAAAAGATAGGAACCATCCCAACATCAGAACGGAATGATCTTATAGAAATGCTCTCTTATATTTTTCAACCGGAATAACTTCAGGATTTTTTTACCTCTTTCTTTTTTCTTAAAATAAAATCTCTCCTATTTATCGTTTTACTGCAGAAACCGGTGGTTTTCAGAAAAAATGAAACTATAGTACAGTGAAATGTTACCATAGTGTACAGGTTCGGCGTTGATAAAAAGTAGTTTTAGCTTTCAATTGACGTATAACTTATGTTGTCATTTCACACAAGGCTGCTTTCCTTTTTTCTTTGCACATTTTTGGCAAATGTTTCATCAGTTTTGTGTCAGCCTGTTTCCCTAAAAGTTGCCGGCGATGCACAACATGGTTATCGGGTTGATATATATAATGGCAAACAATTGACCGTTAGCGATTCTGAAGAATTTTCCATTTTACTTTCTAATCTCGATCTAAGCACCCAAGCCAGTATAAATCAGTGGACGGGCGAATCCTGGACAGGCGATGAAAACCATATTACTTTAAAAAGAGAATCTTACATCAAAGAATTTGACGCTAATTTATTGGTGACAGTAAATTACCAGGTGGTAAATCCGAATATAATTAAAAAGACGGTAGAGTTGTTCCAGCCTTCCATGCCTGGAATGTATTATACATTAAAAGAAACTTCACGGCCTGCCGAAACCCCAAAACGCTATGTAACATTTGAATACGATAGCTTTCCCGGTGGTATGGTGCATGAAATGTTTCCTTCAGCAGGTTTTATTACAACGGATAATAATGTAGTGGGTTTTCTGACGGATGCCGGATATAAAAATCAATATACGAGAAATACACGTCGTCGTTTTAGTGGCCGCGGCGGCGGTTTTGTCGGTTGGCGAAAACTGCCCGATCCCGAATTATATTCCATTGCCAATTCATCTGAAAGAAAGCAGGATAAAAGTTACATCCGGCAAACTTTTGGTGAATTGTATAACCTGGATGCGGGTACAAAAACTATATTACCACTGCCTTCTTCATTTGAAAGTGAAAATGCCTCAGTAACAAAAGACAGGAATATTATTTCAATAAAAGGAAATGGAGGAAACAGGGCAGGCATTAATTTCATTACGCCACTTACAGATCAGCATGTTTATACCATTTCATTTTGGGCCAAAGGAAATTCCCCACTCGCTTTAAAACTTTTCAGGGTTAAGAACGGGAAAAAAACTGTTGAATTGGAAGACGGAATAAAATACATTGATAATTTCCCGGTGAATGAAAACGAATGGACACTTTTTAAAGGAAGTGTTTTTGTGCCTTATATTGAAAATGATTCTGTCTCTATGTTCATCGGCACGCAATCCGGCAAAGAATCCAACCTTCAGATAAAAGATTTACAAATCGTTCAACACGACCCACAGCATGAGCCGTATAACATTCTTCCTCTTGGTGAAAAGGTAGAAAAGACAACTTATATTTTTATTGAGCCCTGGAAGTCGCATCGGCAATTCATGATTTCCTCTCAATCGCGTTTGGCAGAAGCAAAAGGTTTCAAAGGTTCGTTAATAGAGAAAATGCTTTACGCCAATTTTAATATGCTCACCTGGATTACCGACACCAAAGATTTTTCTCCTCTTAACGTGCCCAACATGAATTATGCGCCGGATATGTATAACCGCGATTGTTTCTTTTCTACTGTTTCTACTTATAACAAGGAATTGAATCTTTCTCTGTGGAATCAATGGGGCAAAACGCAAACTTCAAAAGGCGGTATAGGAACCATCATTACTCCTTTGATGGGATCTGTGGAAGCAAAAGATAATGAAGCCACCATAGAATGGCTGATGTGGGCATTGCTGAATAAACGCCGCTTTGGAGTTACTCTTCCACATGAAAAAATTAAAAAAGCAGTGGATTATGTTTTGAATGAATTTGATTCAACCGGGGATGGAATTTGCCGATCTCATTTTCCACTTTGCCAGATTGATATCATTGATTTTAATCCCAAAACCGACCGGCTTGCCGTAAATCAGGGAATGCTGGCAATTGCTTTGAGAACGATTAAAGAATTGGGGTTTGATATTTCTGAATCACATATTGAAAAAGCAGAACAGGGATACCGCAATTTTTATGATAAGAAAAGAAAACATCTTTTGTATGATAAAAATTACCCCGACTTGATTTCTGTCACTGACCTGGAGCCTGAATTTTATTCGTTGTGGTTGTTTGGTCGGCCGATTCTCACAGACGAAATGGTCATTAATCACCTGGATCAAATACCGGTTTTAAATAAGGTTCCCAATTCACCACACCCGGAGTATGGAACCACAGCGCCTATATTAATACGGCTTACGAAAGATAAAAAAGGATATGCTTATCTCAGCAAAGATTACCAGCCTTTTGGAGAATTTGGCAAATCGAATTATTCAGGTGGAAAAAATGATGGCTTATATTATAATGGTGGTAGTTGGCTTCGAGGTGAATATTGTGCTTATGTGGTGGGTTTGAAACATGGATGGAAAAAAGCCAAACCCCTGATGGAAAACAGGCTTTGGGCTGAGATTTACCTGAATCCAAAATGGCCATTCAGTAAAGAATTCATTCCAACAAAATGGACAACAACTGATAGCTGGTGGCCATCAACAAAAGGATTGTGCTGGAATATTTTTATCCTGATGGCAAATGAAGTCGCCGGGCTGCGAACCCCGGAAATGGATCCGGATTATAAAAATGAACATTCATCATTCAATTCCAAACGTAAAAAATGAGAAAAGAAACGTCAACAGTATAAGAACAAATTCTTTAGATTTTTAGTTCCTTCTTATAAAACAAACTTTAATTTTTAAATATTAAAACTATGCCAGTATGAAAAAAAATCATTTAAATAACATGAAGCTGCTTACAAAGTATTTTTGCCGGCGGGCAAATCTGGTTCTCTGCTTTGTTCTGATTGCAATTGCAAATTTTTCTACATCTGCACAGGTTCCAACTGCTGAGAAAAGGATCTCCGGCCAGGTGCTTACCGTAACCGGTGAGCCTTTGCCTGATGTGAGTATTGCAGTAAAAAATACTGCAAATGCTACCATTACAGATGCAAATGGAAATTTTACGCTTAATGTTCCTGCATCTGCTATCCTGACTATTTCACATGTAGGATATACTACGCAGGAAATTTCTGTGTCAGGAAAAACGAATTTTGTAATATCCCTGGCGACTTCGGCGAGTACTTTATCTGATGTGGTAGTGGTAGGTTATACGAGCCAACAAAAATCTTCATTTACCGGCGCTATCAGTTCTGTAAATATGAGTGACCTGGCAGACAGACGGGTTCCTGATGTAGCGCAATTACTCCAGGGACAGGTTGCCGGCGTTACCGTTACACAAAGCACCGGCGCTCCCGGGGATGGTATTAACATCACCATTCGCGGCGTTGGAACCATTGGCAGCAGCAGCGCTCCGTTGTTTATTGTGGATGGATTGCCAACGACTGATATATCTTTCATCAACCCTGCAGATATTCAATCTATGACTGTTTTGAAAGATGCTTCTGCAGCGGCAATTTACGGAGCCAGAGCCTCTGGTGGCGTGATCGTGATTACTACTAAAAGTGGCAAAAAAGGAAAATCTGTCATTAATGTCGGTTATTATACGGGCATTCAAAAAGTCGCCAATCTTCCTAAAATGCTCAACGCCACACAATATATGGACAAGATGGAAGAAAGCTGGAACAATTCAGGCTATAGTGGTACCAATCCTTATACTGCCGATAAGTCAAGAACTGATCTCGCCAATACAGACTGGCTCAAAGAATTGTTTGTAACAGGAAAATCACAAAATCTGGAAGTATCTGCAAGTGGTGGTTCCGACAAAGTGCAATATTTAATTTCCGGCGGGTATTATTCGCAAAATGGAATTGTAATTTATAATAATGACCAGTATCAACGCCTTAGCTTCAGGACCAATATCAATGCAAATGTTACTGACCGGTTTACTGTTGGAACCAACCTCCAGATTTCAAATAGTTTACAGGACAAACTTTCCTCAAGCGGAGATGCTCCGGGAATTATCCGCCATGCTTTTATCCGACCTCCGGTAATACCTGTTTATAAAGACAAAACAGACCCAACATACAGTGCAGATGACCCTTATACAGATTTGCCTTTTTATTCTCAAAACGTAGCGGCAAACGGAGGCAGCTGGAATAGCAGTGCGAATAGGTATGAGTTTAGTTCCAACCCGCTGGCTCTGGCTTATTTTACCAATGATAAGCGTAATAATTTTAAAACGTTCGGAAGTGTATATGCTGAATATGCATTTCTGAAAGATAAAGAATTACGGCTGAGAACCAATGTGGGCATAGATTTAAATATGATCCATAACAAAGCTTTCAATAAAAATTTTGGGGATGATGATGGTGGTGGAGCTACGGTTGATAAAGGTCAGGGTCGCCAAAACCGTCCGACGAATCTTTCAGAAGATCGCGGACAGGAAACTACAGTTACCTGGACCAATACGCTGAATTACAAAAAGAAAATCCAGGATCATTCTTTTAATGTATTGGTGGGCAGCGAATTTATTTCCAATTATTCGTCTTCTATAGGAGCTTCAAGATCCAGGTATAGCAATACCAATTCTGCATTTCAATACATAGACTTTGGTGCTTTTCCACTCGATTTATGGAATGGTGGCGGTGCATCACAATGGGCTTTATTTTCCATTTTTGGTTCAGCAGATTATAATTATCAAAATCGTTTTCTGGCAACTGCAAGCCTTAGGGAAGATGCTTCCAGCCAGTTTGCCGAAAATAAACAGCAGGCGTTTTTCCCTTCTTTTTCTGTAGGTTGGAGAGTTTCACAGGAGAAATTCATGCAGGATGTGAGTTGGATTTCTGATTTAAAATTGAGAGCCAGCACCGGGAAATTAGGCAATCAATCAGGCCTGAGTAATTATAATTCCCTGGCTATTTATGATCCCCTGGGAACTTTATTGCGATATGGCAACCCGAATCTGAAATGGGAAACCACCAATCAAAATAATATCGGTTTGGATATTAGTATGCTCAAAAATAAATTTTCACTTTCTATAGATTATTTCAAGAAAACCACTTCTGATCTTTTATTACCATTGAGCCTTCCAAGTGTGGTGGGCGATGTGCAGCCAACAATGGTAAACGCAGGCCAGGTAAGTAATACCGGTTTTGAATTGACAGCAGGATACAGAAATCATGGCCGTGCTTTTAAATACGATGTAAATGCGAATGTTGCCACCGTTACCAATATGGTTGACAAATTAGATCCTAATCTGCCGAGCATTTATGGAAATGTTTCAAAAACAGCGCCTGGCCATCCTTTGAATTCTTTTTACGGATTTAAAATGACCGGTATTTATCAGAATCAAAAAGAGATTGATGATTATTTAACCGGTGCGCCTCACCCTGATGTAAAACCCGGTGATATTAAATTCGCCGATTTGAACCACGATGGAATCATCAATGACAATGACCGTACTTACATTGGAAACCCCAATCCACGACTCACTTATGGCGCCAATTTATCCGGCAGCTATATGGGTTTTGATATTTCTGTATTCATACAGGGAGTAAGTGGCGTAGAAAAATACAACGATCTGAAAAAGATCATTGATTATGATACCCGTCCGTTCAATCATTCTGTAAATACGCTAAAAGCATGGCATGGCGAAGGAACCAGCAATTCCATACCGCGTTCTACCTTTAATGATAATGGCAGCAGTAAAGTATCCAGCATTTTTGTAGAAGACGCTTCTTACATGAGGCTTAAAAATGTGGAGATCGGATATACGTTAAGAGGTTTTGGGAAGAATTCTGTTCTTCAAAATACCCGCTTGTACGTGTCTGCACAAAATCTTTTCACTATTACCAATTATACCGGTTTGGATCCCGAAGCCTACAATATGTTTGACCAGGGCACTTATCCGCAATCAATTGCAGTTTTATTTGGTATAAATGTCAAGTTATAATTCACCGCTAAAAAATTAAAAATATGAAATCAATTTATAAAATACTGGCGGGATGCATAATCCTTTTCAGCGCCGGTTGTCAAAAAGAACTTCACAAAACACCGATAGGGATTATCACAGAAGGGGTCCCTCCTACTCATGAATCGGTGCTTTATTCGGTAACCAATTCTTACCAGTTACTTTCCAGCACATTAAATATTATTGGCGAATGGGGATGGGATGATGGTACGGTACTTAGGAATGATTTTATTTTGCAGGATATTGCTTCCGGCGACATGCTCAAAAAATGGAACCCGGACGGCGACCAGGCCTGGATGGACCAGTTTTCTGATTTTAGTTTTACTTCTTCCAATGCTGGTATCAAAGGCCAGTGGAGTTATGATTATGCAGGTGTGGCAAGAACCAATTTAGCCATCAGTTATTTGACCAACCAGGAACTGCTCACCAGTCTTTCGATTGATGATGCCACTGCCAGGTATTTGCTGGGCCAGGTTTATTTTCTTAGGGCTTTCTATTATTTTGACTTGGTAAATTTATATGGAGGGGTTCCTATAATTACCGAACCCTTAAAAAATTTTGCTGATGCTTATAATGTGGCAAAAAGGGAAACTAAAGAAAATGTTTACAAACAAATCAGTGAAGATCTTGACCAGGCCAAATCTTTGCTGCCTGACGGAAAATATTCAAGCGCAACAGAAAAATGGCGCGTATCCAAAGGCGCTGTATTGGCGATGCAGGCAAAAGTAGCTTTGTACAATCAAAAATGGACAGATGTTATTAGTATCGTTGATGCAATGGAAACATTGGGATATTATAGCCTGGATGCCAATTATTTTGACAACTTTAGCGTAGCAAAAGAATTTGCAGAAAACGAAGTGATCTTCGCTTATGACCATCAATCTCTGACAACCCCAAGAACTGGAAATGGCCTGTGTGCACTTTTAGGTTGGGGATTTGTAGCGCCTTCTCCAAGCTTCATCAATGCGTTTGAGCCTAACGATCCAAGATTGGGTTTGACAGTAGATGTTGGCAGTCAGAATGTATATAAGATTTTAGGGGAATTAAACGGAAATAACAAAGGGAATGACGATGCGCCCTCCAATAAGATTTACATCCGCTGGGCGGATGTACTGCTCTGGAAAGCTGAGGCATTAAATGAAACCGGCGCTTATCCCCAGGCAATTGCCATCATTAATAAAATAAGAGAGCGGGCCAGAACGTCTCTCACCGCTTCAGGTGTTTTACCGCCTGCTGGTGCGCTTCCCGACAGGGATGTAACTTCTACCAATAAAGACCAGATAAAAAACTGGCTGATACAGGAAAGAAGAGTAGAATTGGGATTTGAATCGCAAAGGTTTAATGATCTGAAACGCTGGGGTTTGGCTAAAGACTTTTTAACCGGACTTGGTAAAAACTTCCAGGATAAGAATTACCTCTACCCGATTCCGCAGGGCGAAATAGACAAATCAGGTGGTGGTATTACACAAAACCAGGGCTATTAAGATTAAGGGTTGCCAATCTTTTAAAGGGGTTGGCAACCTCTATTTCATTGACGTAGGAACCTTCCATCATTATTCTGAGTTTTTTCTTTTTTACCAATAAGCAATTTCAATGAAAGATATCGCGCAACGATTTTCTCAAAACCCTCTTTTGTCTCCCGGGGATTTAAAGCCAAGTACGGAAGGGTTGGAAATTTCATGCCTTCTGAATCCCGGCGTTTTTCGATATGACGAAAAAACATGGCTTATAGTGAGAGTTGCAGAGCGGCCCGCTCAAAAAGAAAATACGATTTCATTTCCCATACTTACCGGAGGGGATGAAATTAAAATTATCGAAATCGACAAAAACGATTCCGATTTAAAAGCGACTGATGCCAGGGTAATCAACTATAAAGGAGTGGATTATTTAACCACTTTATCACATCTCCGCCTCCTCTGCAGCGATGATGATATTCATTTTTATGAGCCGGAAGGTTATCGGCCAATAATGGGCCAGGGAATTTTGCAAACATTCGGAATTGAAGATTGCCGCGTTACTTTTTTAGAAAGTAAATATTTTCTCACTTTCACAGCGGTTTCTGATAATGGCGTAGGCGTTGGCTTAAAGACCACCACCGATTGGAAAAATTTCAAATCGTACGGAATGATGCTACCCCCGCACAATAAAGACTGCGCCATTTTTTCTGAAAAAATAAATGGTCTGTATTACGCACTTCACCGGCCCAGCAGTGTGGATATCGGGGGGAATTATATATGGCTCGCTGAATCGCCGGATGGCGTTCATTGGGGAAATCATCGGTGTATTATCAGAACAAAAAATGAATCATGGGATAGTGCAAGAGTAGGCGCTGGCGCTGCACCTGTTAAAACAGAAAAAGGATGGCTTGAAATTTATCACGGAGCTAATTCGCAGCATCAATATTGCCTCGGCGCTTTTTTAATGGATTTGAATGATCCGTCAAAAGTAATTGCCCGCACAGAAAAACCAATTATGGTTCCTTCGGCTCCTTATGAAGTAAGCGGTTTTTTTGGCAACGTGGTTTTTACAAACGGCCATGTCGTAAATAAAGATGGCGATACGATCACTGTTTATTACGGGGCGTCTGATGAATTTGTTTGCGGCGCACATATTTCTATCAAAGAAATTTTTTCATTATTAAAATTCAATGATGTTTAAAAAACTTAAAATTGAGGTGGATCATTTTAAAAGCCAGCCTCATAATTTTCGGATACTCGTACTCACCAATCTCGTCTATGCTTTTGTATTACCCGTGATTGATATTTTTGTGGCGGCTTATGTGATGCGCAATTCCAATGATCCTACCAAAGTGGTAATCTACCAGTTAACCATTTATACTGGCATACCGCTTACCTTTTTGCTGAATGGCTGGCTGCTGCGTCATTTCAATATCCGCAAATTATATTCTGCAGGAATGATGCTGAGCGGAGTTTCAATGATCATCATGATGTCATTAAAAACACTTGACCTGGTTGGAATCGGTATCGCCGGTATTACGATGGGACTTTCTTTTGGATTTTATTGGGCCAACCGTGATGTGTTGGCTTTGGCAACCACCAATGATAAAAACAGGAATTATTATTACGGTCTGGAAACATTTTTTTATACCATTATCGCTGTGGTTATTCCGGTAGCCATCGGATGGTTCATTGAATCGAAAGGATCAGATTCCAAAATACATTCAGCTTATGTAACGATTACTGCAATTGTTTTTGCAATAACAATATTGGCTTCCATAGTTTGCTTTCAGGGGAAATTTAAAAATCCTGCCGAGAAAAAATACATATTTTTTAAATTTCATCCGCTCTGGTACCGGCTTTTATCACTGGCTCTTCTCAAAGGACTGGCACAGGGATTTTTGGTTACTGCCCCTGCCATGCTAATCATGTTATTCTTAGGGAAAGAAGGTGCATTAGGAACTGCCCAATCAGTCGGAGCTGTTATTGCAGCGATTATAATGTATGTGCTGGGCAGGTTATCAAAACCTGATGACCGGTTAAAGATATTTGCCGCAGGTTTAATTTTATTCGCCGTTGGAGCAATCATAAATGGAGTATTATTCAACCAGGTTGGAGTCATCCTGTTTATGCTTTTGCTGTTGATTGCAAAACCTCTTCTCGATCTTGCTTATTTTCCCATCCAGTTCAAAGTGATCGATATTGTTTCTAAAATCGAAAACCGGGGTGAGTTTGCTTACATTCTAAATCATGAAGCAGGTTTGTATGTTGGCAGATTTTTGGGCGCAGGTACATTTATTGTATTGGCCTATGCCATGTCAACGGAATTTGCGCTGCGATATGCGATTATCATTATTGCCCTATTGCAGTTGTGTTCGATATTTGTTGCAAAAAGAATAATTGCACGTGGAAAGATTCTTTATCCAGATGCTGAGACTGAGGAAGTAAAGGTATTGAGCGATGTGGGTGAAGATATGGTTTAGTGCAAATTGAAATTGAGTATAAAAAATAAAATCAGAATTTCCGGTATTTATTTGTTTCCTGATTCCCTTATTCTATTATTAAGAAAGGGAAATAAAAATAACATCGTTTTATTCTGTGAGATAAAAAATATTATCATGAAAAAAAATCTCCTGATCGCTTTTACCTGTTTTCTTTTTGTTTCATGTCATTCGCCAGAAACTGTTCCTGTAGCGCAACAAAGTTTGCAACGCATCAATGAAATGCCCGACCTGCCACAACCTTTCCAAATAATTGATTATAATAAACTCGCACTTCAATTTGACAGCACCGTGTTTGATTTTAGTGCGAAAGGTAAATACTGGCCTTTGGTTTGGATAGACAGCACCCAGAAAAATTTCCCTCAAAATGTAGTCGGATTATATACCGCCATTGGCGATGTACGTCAAGGCCCAGCTCATAACAAAGGGATGTTCCATGAAGCGCTTGCCAATATGGGCGCTACTCTTGGCGCTACGCTTGTCGGAATTGATAAAAGCAATTCTAAAAACGTAGATTATGTAGGTATGCTCAAAAATTATTTTAATAAAGAAACCGGCTGGAATATTATGATGAATAATACCTGTCCGGAAGTGGCATTATTAGGCGGTGGTTATGGCCGTGACTGGTGGTATGATGTTTATCCCAATGTATTATTTTATGCCATTTATGATAAATATCCAAATGAGCCGGGATTTACAGAAATCGCAAAAAAGATTGCAGATAAATTTTATAAAGCAGATTCTATTTTGAACGGCAATTACGATTATTCATTTTTTGATTATGGTAAAATGAAACCGATGAAATCTGCCATATGTGCCCAGCCGGATGCAGCTGCAGGACATGCTTATGTATTATATTCTGCCTATAAAAAATTCCATGATCCGCGCTATTTGAAAGGAGCCATCAGCGCATTAAATGCGCTGGAATCACAGCCCAAAAATCCTACCTATGAGGTACTGATGCCTTTTGGAGCCTACCTTACAGCGCGGATAAATGCAGAGCAAAATAAAAACTATGATGTAAACAAAATGTTGCAATGGAGCTTTGACGGTACGGCTATTTGCAGGGAAGGCTGGGGTGTATTGGTTGGAAACTGGAATGGGTATGATATTTCGGGAATTGTGGGAAGCACCGTAGATCATGGCGGATACGGATTTTTAATGAACACCTATGATGCTGCGTGGCCGTTGATTCCAATGGTTCGTTATGATCAATCTTATGCTTCTGCAATGGGCAAATGGATGCTGAACGCAGCCAACGCCGCACGTTTTTTTTATCCTCAATATATTCCCGCAGCACACCAAAGCATTCCCCAATTAGCTGATGTTACCAAAGGCGTGATTGCTTATGAAGGATTAATCAAAACTCCATCCCATAAAGAAAATGAAAATTTAAAAGGGCCGGTAGCACAGGGTGATGGCCCACTTTGGGTACCTGGTAAAAACCCGCTGGTTACTCAATTCAGTGTGTATGGAAGTGGGCACGTTGGAATTTTTGGAAGTATTATACGCCCTACGAATGTGGAAGGTATTTTACAATTAAATCTTTTGGCGACCGATTTTTTTCACGATAAAGCTTTTCCTACTTTTTTATATTACAATCCGTATCACGAAGCAAAAACGGTTTCTATCCAACTGGAAAAGAATAAAAAGTTTGACTTTTATAATACAGTTTCTGCAAGTTTTGTAGAAAAGAATATTTCAGATTCAGGCAAAATACAATTGCCTCCAGGCGGATCTGCTGTTATAGTTTGCGTTCCTTCCGGAGGGAAAATCACTTATGAAAAAAATAAAATGCTTGTGAATGGGATAATAATAGATTACAAATCGCATAAACAATAATTCCTGACTTGTCCTTTTTAGTGCTGCGAGTAAGCTTTAAAAGAATGAGCAAATTCCAAATTCCAGAATTAAACCCTTCCAGAATTGTGTGGATCAAAAATTTTTATTTTGGAAATTGTTTATTAGACTCTAAAGGTTAATATCTTCAATCAAGAAAAAAATCTATAAAAGTGAATTAGTGCGGTCAAATCGTAAAAAATAACGTATAAGTGGTTGATTATGAATAATTAAATTTTTTCTGAAGTAAAGGGCGGACAAGTCGGGAGTTTCTGCAAGTTTTGTAGAAAAGAATATTTCAGATTCAGGCAAAATACAATTGCCTCCAGGCGGATCTGCTGTTATAGTTTGCGTTCCTTCCGGAGGGAAAATCACTTATGAAAAAAATAAAATGCTTGTGAATGGGATAATAATAGATTACAAATCGCATAAACAATAATTTGCAGAAGCATTGCCTCGCTTGATCGAAAGAGTTTCATTGAGACAATTTGGCCATTGAAAGTTTGTGAAATTCTGCGAAAGCTCTGTCGTTGAAGGTTTCATCTAAGCTCATTGAAAGTGGTTTTTATAAACTTCTACACTCTTTCAATAATTCCTCATTCTATTTTTTAAATTTAAAAAGCAACAATTGGGTTCTTTCCAACGGATTAAAATTATTGTCTGAGATAAATATCAATGAAGGGCTTCCATCCGAAAGCATAGACCCGAAGGTGACCCCTTCGATATTGTCAATGAACATTTTCATGGTATCTGTATTCAACAATAGCTTTTTGGGCAGAATTGAAAATGTTTCACCTTTCAGAGAATTGAATTTGCTGATGTCTTCTGCATGAGAGAGATCAGTAATGAAAACTTTGATGGTGCATCTCAATGACCCGGAAGAATAAGATCTTTCAACAACCAGCAAATGATTTTCATCCAAATACATGATATCTGAAATTCCATTAATCCTGAATGCCGACGGAGGAAAAACGGGATGTGCTACCGGATCCACACTGTAAGCATATTGAGCTATCACTTTTCTTGTTTTCAGATCAAATTTTAGGAGACGTACTATTGCTGAAGAATCTTTCAAACCTGCGCGTGGGCCGTCCTGCAATAACGGTTCTTCAACACTTACCATCGCAAATTTGTTGTCCGGCGAAATAGTTAAACCTTCAAAAGCGCCATTATTGCGCGGGCCCCACTCTCCGGCGTTTGAGTGTAATGCATTTGGCAATGGAAATGTATCAATAAAATCGCCATTGCTGTCTGCAAGAAAAACTCGCGGATTTACGAGAATTGTATCTCTTCTGTTTTCCTCCCGCAATCCTTCATCACTCCAGATAATCTTATTCCCAAACATTCGCAGCGCCTCTGGGTCCACCGATCCTTTTTTATTTTTATTGAGAGATGGAAACAATTGGTTATTCGCATTTTTCAGGAAATACATGTTTTGAAAAATGACCGTATCTATTTTGTCATTTTGAATACCGATTTTAAATGTATAATAACGGGCGGGATTAATTTCGGATCTGTCATCGCTTATAGCAGCATAGGTTTGAGATGCAGAATCATAATCCAGGCTGGAAAGCCCGCCTACCGCGGTATTGTCAAAAATCATTTTATTGGGAATTACATATTCATTCAGGAACTCGAGTTGCGGATTGGATATGGATTGTGCAATATTTTTTGTTTGGCTGCACTGAATGAGCGTGGAAGCAATCACAAAGTATTTAATAAAACGGAATTTTTTTAAGGAATGGAAAGTCATGCTTGTGGGATTGAAGATTTATTGATTCAACGAAATAAAATTAAAAAATGAAAAAGTAATTTGAATTTTTATCGGTTGGGGTTTGTAAAAAACCTGTTGAAAGACATACTTTCCTGTGGCTTGAAAAATTTTCGGGAAATAGGATGCGTGAGCAAATGAATCCTGAATCTTACATTCATTCATGAATTTATTTAATCGTTTATTCTTCTTAAAGAGTAGTTACCTTGCAACCCCATGTCCTCCAAACGAAGGTTATATTATGTCATTGTCATCGCTTTGCTATTGGTTCTCTTTTTCCTTCGTAAAAGGAACTCCCCAATTTCGGTTAATGAAACAGCATACCGCGATACAACAAATCTGATTCTTACAAAACATGCGAAGTGCAGGATGGGTTGCCGGTATATTGATGAAAGGGAAATAAAAGAAATAATTTCAGGTGGACAATTGAATAGAAAAAAATCAGGTGTGGGAGAAAAAAATGACATGACCTACGCGATTGAAGGATACAGTGATGAAAAGCAACATATCCGCGTGGTTGTTGCACCTGAAGATGACGGGCTGGTCATCATAACCGTGATAGATTTGGACCATGACTGGCCCTGCCATTGCGATTGAATAACTGCGAATTTTATAATTTGTAAATTTGAAACGAAGCGATTAACCGGAAATGAAAATCAAATCACTCTTTGCAAAACCATTTGCGATTTACGTAAACAAGCTGGTGAGGAAATCTATGGGTACTGCTTTGGCAGATCAAAATTCAATTTTTGATTCCGTCATCAAATCAGCTCAGAATACCGAATTCGGAAAGGAACATCACTTTTCGGAAATAAAAAACTTTAAGGATTATCAAAGCCGGGTGCCGGTGAGAGATTATGAAGCCTTCAAACCTTACATTGATAAAATTATGCAGGGGAAGCAAAATATTCTCTGGAGGGGCCAACCGATTTATTTTGCAAAGACAAGTGGTACTACCAGCGGCGTAAAATATATTCCTATCACCAAAGACTCCATTTCCAATCACATCAATACAGCCAGAAATGCTTTGTTATGCTACATGGCACAAACCGGAAACTCGGATTTTGCCAATGGCAAAATGATTTTTCTCAGTGGTTCACCTACCATGGAAAGAATCGCCGGAATTCCGACAGGACGGCTGAGTGGAATTGTCAACCATCATGTGCCCTATTATTTGCGGAGCAACCAGTTGCCATCTTTTACCACCAATTGTATTGAAGACTGGGAAGAAAAACTTTCGAAAATTGTAGATGAAACCATCAATCAACGGATGACTTTGATAAGTGGCATTCCGCCATGGATGCAAATGTATTTCGATGAAATTCAAAAAAGGACCCACAAACAGATCAGGGAAGTATTTCCTTCGCTCAGCGTAATCGTTCACGGCGGCGTCAATTTTGAACCTTACAAAGCAAAACTTTTTGAAAGCATTGGTAAAAAAGTGGATGCCATCGAAACCTATCCTGCAAGTGAAGGATTCATTGCTTTTCAATACAGCACGGAAGAAAACGGTTTGCTGCTCAATACCAATAGCGGAATATTTTATGAATTTATACCTGTTGAGGAAATAGGAAAACCAAATCCGATCAGGCTTACTTTGGGCGAAGTGGAATTGAATAAAAATTATGCAATCATCATTTCTTCCAATGCGGGATTGTGGGCTTACAATATTGGAGATACCATAAAATTCACTTCATTGAATCCGTATAAAATTGTGGTCACAGGGCGTATCAAACATTTTATCAGCGCCTTTGGTGAACACGTCATTTCGGAAGAAGTGGAAGATGCCCTGACCAATGCAGCCAGTGAAGAAAATATAAAAATTACTGAATTTACCGTTGCTCCTTTTGTTTCTGAATCCAACGGGAAAAGTCATCATGAATGGTTTATTGAATTTGAAAATGAACCGGATAATTTGAGTGAATTCGCATTGAAGGTGGATCAGAACCTTCGCAGGAAAAATATTTATTACAATGACCTGATCAAGGGTAATATTTTAGAACCGCTTACCATTTTTTCTGTTCCCAAGGGAGGGTTTATTCAATACATGAAGACGGTGGGAAAACTGGGCGGACAGAATAAAGTGCCGCGCCTCAGTAACGACCGGAAAGTGGCAGACGAATTATTGAAATTCGGAAAATAAAATATGAAAAGCAACAGGCTGGGTTCAATAGATGTGCTGCGCGCCATCACAATGTACCTGATGGTTTTTGTCAATGACCTTCCATCTGTAAAAGGGGTGCCGTATTGGCTTGAACATGCCCCTGCGCAGGCTGATGCTATGGGATTTTCGGATATTATTTTTCCTGGATTTCTTTTTATTGTCGGGCTTTCCATTCCGTTTGCCATTGAAAGCCGGATCAATCGTGGTCAATCACAGCATGAAGTTTTTGGTCATATTCTTTTGCGTTCACTTGCTTTGATAGTGATGGGATTTTTTCATGTAAATCTTGGTAACTACAGCCATTCTTCAATTTTACCTCTGGCTGTCTGGGAAATATTAATCACCCTTGCTTTTTTTATGGTTTGGCTCGATTACAAGGGAGAAAAAATGAAGAAGTGGAAAAATATTATTCAGGTTTCAGGAATTGTTCTTCTGATTTTGATGGCAGTCCTGTACAAGGGACATTCTGAACATGGAATTGTTTGGATGACCCCTCAGTGGTGGGGAATCCTCGGATTGATCGGATGGGCGTATTTGCTGTGTGCTACCATTGTTTTGTATGTCGGAGAAAAAATTACTTTGGCTGCAGGTTTTCTTATTTTTTTTATTTTCTTCAATTCGGCAAGTATGCTTGGATGGGTAAGTTCAATTTCAGCATTTACAAAATGGGGGATTTTGGATTTTGGAAATGCCTCCAATTCAACGCTGGTGATGGCCGGAGTAATGGTTTCCATAATTTATAGAAAGAATGTGCAGGATGTTGGGAAAGTAACCGGTATTTTTTGTGGCATAGCTGTTTTGTTTTTTGTATTTGGATTTTTGACAAGGCATTTGTGGGGAATTTCAAAGATCAGGGCCACACCTTCATGGACGTGCATCACAGCGGGCATTAGTTTGCTTTCATTTGTGGTTTTGATTTATTTGGTCGATAGAAAAAATAAAGGCCATTGGTTTTCAATTTTGAAACCGGCTGGTACAAGCACACTGACATGTTATTTGCTTCCTTATTTTCATCTCGCCATTTTTATTTATCTTCTGAAATTGCGGTTGCCACTTTTCTTTAGGACCGGTGGAGTTGGCATTATCAAAAGTCTTGCCTTTGCTTTGATTATTGTATTGATTACGGGTTGGCTCGAGAAGAGAAAACTGAGACTGAAGATTTGATTTTGTACTTTCAAAAGTAAATTTCACAGATAGCTAACTTCTCAATCTTTAACAATACCTGTCAAAAAAAATCGGTTGCCTTTTGAATTTTATTTTACATTTGCCTTCTCAATTCAAAAAGAAGCATTGAAAAAGATTTATACAATTCGTTTCTTTTACCCCATGTCACGACGTGGATGCTGATAGGACGAGCTATTTGCAAACGGCCCCTATCAGTGAAATAAATCCCCTGCAGAATTTCATTTCTTATTTACTCTAAAAATATATTGCACAGTGGAGCAATCAGATATAATTGTTCGTGTTGCAGTTCCTGAAGATTCAATTTACGCTAAAACCATCACCGATGAGATGGAGGCCTCTGCCAAAGTCAGAGGTACCGGAATTGCCAAAAGGACGCCCGAATATGTTTCCCGGAAAATGTCGGAAGGGAAAGCCATTATAGCTTTGACCAAAGAAAAAGAATGGGTCGGCTTTTGCTATATTGAAGCCTGGGGACATGAAGAATTTGTGGCCAACAGCGGGTTGATTGTATCTCCGAAATTCCGGCACCTGGGAATAGCCAAAGAAATCAAACATAAAATTTTTGAATTGTCGAGAAAAAAATATCCCGATTCAAAAATCTTTGGCCTGACAACAGGGCTGGCAGTCATGAAAATCAACAGCGAACTGGGTTACAAACCGGTTACCTACAGTGAACTGACAAACGACGATCAGTTTTGGGAAGGATGCAAAAGCTGTGTCAATTATCCAATCCTCATGAGTAAAGGCAGAAAAAATTGTTTATGTACAGCTATGCTTTACGATCCCAAAGAACATCCCGAACCTCAGAAAACTGAAAAAGAATTCGAAAAGAATTCAAAAATTTATGAACGTTTTATGCGGCTGAAACAAATGCGTTTGTTCAGGTATCTGAAAAAGATAAAATCGGAAAAAGAAGGGAAACAAATCAATGGGACTGCCAGTAAGAAAAAATCATTGTTGTCTTTTTTAATCAGTTAATCTATGAAGAAAAAAATAGTTATAGGATTTAGTGGCGGACTGGATACTTCGTTTTGTGTAAAGTATCTCAAAGATGATCTCGGATATGAAGTGTATTCTGTGATCGTGGATACCGGCGGATTTTCTGCTGAAGAATTGAAGAAAATTGAAAAACACGCTTATGCTCTCGGTGTTGCAGATCATAAAGTTGTAGATGCACGCGAAGAATATTATCAGAAGGTAATTCGCTATTTGGTGTTCGGAAATGTTTTGAAAAATGACACCTATCCTCTAAGTGTGAGCGCTGAACGAGCCATTCAGGCTTTCAAAATTGCAGAACACGTCAAAGAAATTCCTGCGGATGCCGTGGCACACGGAAGTACCGGCGCAGGAAATGATCAGGTCAGGTTTGATATGATTTTTCATATTATGATACCGGGCGTTGAAATTCTTACCCCTGTCCGCGATCTCAAATTATCCAGACAGCAGGAAGTGGATTATCTGAAAAAGAAAGGTGTGAAAATGAATTTTGAAAAATCAGTATATTCCATAAATAAAGGGTTGTGGGGTACAAGTGTGGGAGGAAAGGAAACTTTGCACAGCAAAGGATGGCTTCCTGAAGAAGCGTGGCCTACACAGCTTACAGCCAAAAAAGATTCGGAAGTACAATTGCATTTTCAAAAAGGCGAATTAAAAGGTATCAATGAAAAAAAATTTAAAGATTCGGTAAGTGCTATTGAATACCTTCAAAAAATTGCAGGGCCTTATGCTATTGGCCGCGATATTCACGTGGGAGATACGATCATTGGTATCAAAGGAAGAGTGGGATTTGAAGCAGCCGCACCCATGCTGATCATTAAGGGGCACCAGGCCTTGGAAAAACATGTGCTGACCAAATGGCAAATCACTTTGAAAAATCAATTGTCTGAATTTTATGGTAATTGGTTGCATGAAGGTCAATTGCTGGATCCTGTGATGCGCGATATTGAATCCTTCATGGAATCAAGCCAGAAACATGTAACAGGTACGGTTTTCATTCAACTGATGCCTTACAGATTTCAGGTTATTGGAATTGAATCTCCATTCGACCTGATGAGTTCACGATTCGGCAGCTATGGCGAAATGAATAAAGGTTGGGATGGAAATGATGTGAGGGGATTCAGTAAAATATTCGGAAATCAGACTTCTATTTATCACTTAATAAGTAATGCAACAGATGAAAAGAAAAATTAAGGCCGGAGTGGTCGGGGGTGCAGGTTATACCGGAGGAGAATTGATAAGATTGCTCCTCAATCATCCTCAGGTGGCGATCAGTTTTGTTTTAAGCAAAAGCAATGCAGGAAAGAAAATTTCTTCTGTGCATAAAGATCTTGCTGGTGAAACAGAGATGAGTTTTTCTTCTGATTTGAAGAATGATATCGATGTATTGTTTCTCTGCGTGGGCCACGGTGATTCTTTAAAATTCATAGAAGAAAATAAACTGCCGAAAAAAATAAAAGTTATCTCACTCGGACAGGATTTCCGCCTCGATGAAAAATCGGTATCCGGCGACAGAAAGTTTGTTTATGGCCTTCCTGAAATTAATAAAAAGGAAATTAGTGAAGCAGAAAATATTGCCAATCCTGGTTGTTTTGCAACTGCAATTGAATTGGGATTGTTGCCGTTGGCAAAGACCAATCATTTGAAAGAAGTTTATACAACAGGAATTACAGGAAGTACCGGAGCTGGTCAGTCGATGAGTGAAACATCTCATTTCTCATGGCGTGAAAACAATGTGCAGGCCTACAAAACACTCAATCATCAGCATCTGAATGAAATCAGGCAAACGTTAAAAAATGTTTCCGGAAAGAAGGCAGTACCCTCCATTAATTTTGTTCCGTGGCGTGGTGATTTTACACGGGGAATTTTTATTACATCTCAGCTTAAATGCCATGAAACACTTCCTGAATTGTATTATCAGTTTGAAAAATTTTTTGAGGAACATCCGTTTGTCAAGGTTGTAAAAGATCCGATTTTTCTGAAACAGGTTGTGAATACGAATAATTGTTTTATCAATCTTGAGAAAGTGGGTGATACACTTGTTATCCATTCTGTGATTGACAATTTGCTCAAGGGTGCCAGCGGACAGGCTGTTCAGAATATGAATATCATGTTCGGTCTGGAAGAAGATGCAGGACTTAAACTCAAGGCCAATTATTTCTAAAAATTTAGTGCAATGAAACTTTTTGATGTTTACCCTTTGCAGGACGTGGTGATTGAGAAAGGGGAGGGATGTTATGTCTGGGATGATAAGGGTCAGAAATATCTCGACTTTTACGGTGGTCATGCAGTCATCAGTATCGGGCATTCGCACCCTTACTGGAAAAAATTCATTACTGATCAATTGGATAAAATTGCATTTTATTCAAACTCTGTAAAACTTCCGGTTCAGCAAAAACTAGCTGAAACGTTTGGAAGAGTTTCCGGTAAAAATGATTATCAGTTATTTCTTATTAATTCCGGTGCAGAGGCCAATGAGAATGCATTAAAGCTGGCATCGTTTCATACAGGAAGAAAAAAGATAGTCAGTTTTTCAAAATCATTTCACGGGCGTACCTCCCTGGCTGTGGCGGTGACTGACAATCCCAAACTACGGGCACGGGTAAACGAAAATGAGAATATAATTTCTCTTCCTTTCAACGACAGAGAAAAGTTTGAAAAGGTCATGAAAGAGCAGGGAAATGAAATTGCTGCTGTCATCATTGAAGCCATTCAGGGAGTAGGTGGTATCAGAGTAGCGGATTCCGGATTTTTGAAATTGATAAGGAATCTTTGTGATGTGCATGGTACGGTGATGATTGCAGATGAAGTGCAGTGTGGATATGGAAGAACGGGAAAATTTTTTGCTTCTGATCATGCGGGCGTCGATGCAGATATTTATTCAATGGCAAAAGGAATTGGCAATGGATTCCCTCTTGCAGCTATCGCAATTCACCCGAAAATTAAAGCTAAGTATTCCATGCTGGGTACCACTTTCGGCGGAAATCCATTGGCTTGTGCAGCGGCTATTGCTGTTTTGGAAGTAATGGAAAATGAAAAGCTAATGAAGAATGCAGAAGAAACCGGAGACTATCTTCTGGAGAAATTATCTCAAAATCATGTAATCAAAAACGTCAGAGGTAAAGGTTTGATGATTGGTTTTGATGTACCCGGGGAAATAAAAGATCTCAGAAAAAATCTTTTGTTTAAACATCACATTTTTACAGGTTCTGCCAGTCCTGACGTGGTCAGGCTGTTGCCTCCATTGTGTATTTCCAAAGAGCAGGCAGATGTTTTATTAAACGCCATCCAACTGGAAACTTCACCACTAAAACAAAAAGAGATTGAAAAACTTTCTGTCGGTAAATGATGTAAGCGATGTGCAGGGTTTGGTGGATGAAGCTTTAAGAATGAAGGCCCATCCGCAAAACAGTAAGATTGGTGCTGGTAAAAAGCTCGGATTGATTTTTATGAATCCGAGTTTGCGCACGCGCATAAGCTCACAAGCCGCTGCCTTAAATCTGGGAATGGAAGTGATTGTACTAAATACTTCGGGTGATAGCTGGCAATTGGAATTTGAGGAGGGAGCCATAATGAATGGAAAGAGTGCAGAACATGTAAAAGAGGCTGCGGCTGTGATGGGACAATATTTTGATGTGCTGGGTGTGCGGACTTTTCCTTCGCTTCAGAACAGGGAAGATGATTACAGCGAAAAAGTGTTATACGCTTTTGTTAAATATGCAGGTATTCCAATTGTGAGTCTGGAAAGTGCCACACTGCATCCCCTCCAAAGCCTGGCGGATGCCATTACCATTTACGAAAATTCAGTTTCTATAAACAACCGGAATCCGAGAGTCGTATTAATGTGGGCGCCTCACATAAAACCTTTGCCTCAAAGTGTTCCAAACAGTTTTGCACAATGGATGAATGCCTGGGGAAAAGTGGATTTTGTAATCAGCCATCCGCAGGGATATGAACTGGATAAACAGTTTGCACAAAATGCCCCCGTGATTTATGATCAGGAAGAAGCCTTGAAAAATGCTGATTTTATTTATGTCAAAAACTGGAGCAGTGTGAATGATTATGGGAAAATTTTACCTGTCGAAGAAAACTGGATGTTGACAAATAAGAAACTCAAATTGACAAATAAGGCAAAAGTGATGCATTGTTTACCCGTCAGGCGCAATCTTGTATTGAGTGATGAAGTGCTGGAAAGTGAGGCGAGCCTTGTCATAGAAGAAGCAGGCAACAGAGTGTGGGCTGCACAGGCTGTTTTATCTTCTATTTTAAAAAGTAGTTAGTTTATGCAGGAATCTCTGACCATTGTGAAAATTGGCGGCAATGTGATAGATAATAAAAATCACCTGCCTGAATTCTTAAAATCTTTTGCAGGAATTGGCGGAAAGAAAATTCTTGTCCATGGTGGCGGAAAGATTGCAACTTCCATCGGACATCAATTGAATATCGAGCCTGATTATGTCGATGGACGCCGCATTACAGACGACAAAACCATTGACCTTGTTACAATGGTATATGCCGGATTAATCAATAAAAAATTAGTGGCTGTCCTGCAATCTCTGAATTGCCAGAGTATTGGAATTACGGGTGCAGATGCCTCATTGATTCCGGCGATGAAAAGGCGGGTAAAGGAAGTTGATTTTGGTTGGGTAGGCGATCCCGATTCAAAAAAAATTCCGGTCGACAGATGGGAAATCTTTTTTCAAAATGGCTGGATTCCCGTGGTGGCACCTATTACACACGATGGGAAAGGAAATCTTTTAAATACAAATGCTGATACCATCGCATCCACTTTGGCAATTGCCTTGGCCACGAAGTATTTGGTTTCTTTGGTTTTTTGTTTTGAAAAGGATGGGGTACTTTCAGATGCTAAAGATGATTCTACCGTTTTGAATTCGTTGGATTGGACGAAATACAATCAACTTAAAGAGACTGATAAATTAGTTGAAGGTATTTTGCCTAAATTGAAAAATGCCTTCGAAGCAAAACAGAAAGGAGTGGCCAGTGTTGTGGTTGGAAATTCATCAAAATTAACTGAGTTAATTTCGGGTAATTCCGGAACGAAAATCTTAATTAACCCTTGAATAAGTCTTCGACAATAGAAAAACTTTATCATGAGGCTTTATCAGTTTTGCAGGAATTGATTAAGGTTCCTTCTCTTAGCAGACAGGAAGATAAAACTGCTGTTATTTTAGAAAAATATTTTTCAGATAAAAATATTCCTGTCGAAAGGGTTAAAAATAATTTATACGCAAAGAATAAAAATTTTGCGGAAGGCAAAAAAACCATTCTCCTCAACTCACATCACGATACAGTTTCGCCGAATAAAAATTATACCAATGACCCTTTCCGGCCTTTGATTAAAGATGGAAAGTTATTTGGTTTGGGATGTAATGATGCCGGAGCTCCGTTGGTTTCATTGCTGGCGGCATTCCTTTATTTCTACGAAAAAGAAATTCCGGTAAATATCATTTTTGCCGCTTCGGCGGAAGAAGAAGTCAGTGGAAAAGACGGAACAGAATTGTTATTGACACATCTTCCAAAAATTAATATGGGAATCGTCGGCGAACCTACTCAAATGAAAATGGCCATTGCTGAAAAAGGTCTGCTGGTACTGGATTGCGAAGCTTCAGGTAAGGCGGGACATGCTGCCCGGGATGAAGGTGAGAATGCGATTTACAAGGCGATAAAAGATATTCAGTGGCTTGAAGAATTTTCATTTGAAAAGAAATCAAAGTGGCTTGGCAGCGTGCACAAAGCTGTTACCTCCATTGAGACAGAAAACAAAGCACATAATGTGGTGCCTTCAAGTTGCCGTTTTGTGGTAGATGTGAGGGTGAATGACCTGTATTCATTTGAAGAGATTCTGGATATTCTGAAATCAAAAATGAAAAGTAAAATCAATCCGCGTTCTATGCGGTTGAAACCTTCGTTTATTTCCGAAAACCATCCGCTTGTGAAATCCGGGAAAGCCCTCGGGATGGAAGTTTTCGGTTCACCAACGTGTTCCGATATGGCATTGATGGATTTTCCGGCGGTCAAATGTGGACCCGGCAATTCAGCGCGGAGCCACACAGCAGACGAGTTTGTTTATCTTCACGAAATCAAAGAAGGGATTTCATTATATGTGGATTGGTTGGAAAAGTTATTTGAGAATTAGATTCCGGGTTCAGGCGCTTTTCCGCCGCGGCAGATTCGAAGGCGATTATTTTGAATTGAAAAACTTTTGGTTTGGAATTAGAGATGCTGATATTGTATTAGGCAATGGGTTAAATGGTCAGACGAATTTTTGTAAAAATTTCTTTGTGTTGAATTGTATCTCCGGTCACTATTGGCAGTGAGAAATAAAATTAAAAAATCTTTTTGGACAATATGAAACTGTGGCAAAAAAATGTAGATTCAAAAAAAGAGGTTGACCTTTTTACGGTAGGAGATGACAGAAAATTCGATTTGCTGCTGGCTCCGTTTGATGTGTTGGGAACGATGGCTCATATCAGGATGCTTTGCGAAACAGGTTTGTTGGAAAAGGCTGATTATCTCGTTTTAAAGCAACACCTGACAGCTATTTATGAAGATATTCGCCAGCAAAAGTTTTCATTGAATGAAGATGTTGAAGATATCCATTCCCAGATTGAATGGATGCTCACCCAATCTTGTGGAGATGCCGGAAAGAAAGTACATACTGCCCGGTCGCGTAACGACCAGGTGTTAGTTGATATCAAGCTGTATTTGAGGTCTGAAACGGAAAAGATAGTTCATCTTTCCAAACAACTTTTTGATTTGCTGATCGAACTGAGTGAGAAATATAAGGAAGATTTGCTTCCGGGATATACACATTTTCAGCTTGCCATGCCCTCTTCTTTCGGCTTGTGGTTTGGCGCTTATGCAGAGAGTATTTCCGACGATCTGGTTGCTGTGAAAGCAGCCTGGGATGTGATCAATAAAAATCCGTTGGGAAGTGCAGCAGGATTTGGAAGTTCATTTCCAATTGACAGGTCGATGACCACGAGGTTACTTGGTTTTGAAAATATGAATTACAATGTGGTATATGCGCAAATGACAAGAGGGAAATCAGAAAAAATTTTGTTGCAATCTCTGTCAAATCTTGCGTCCACCCTTTCACGGTTTAGTATGGACTGCTGCATTTTTATGAATCAGAATTTTGGTTTCATTTCCTTTCCTGAAGAGTTCACGACAGGAAGCAGCATTATGCCTCATAAAAAGAATCCTGATGTCTTTGAATTGATCAGGGCACATTGCAACCTCATTCAGGAATCGCCAAACCAACTGAGATCCTTGATGCAAAATCTTCCTTCCGGATACCAAAGAGATTATCAGTTAACCAAAGAAGTTACTTTTCCTGCCATTAAGAAAATGAAAGATTGCATTGTAATGATGTCGATGATGATGAAGAATGTTGTCATCAAAAAAGGTATTTTGAGAGATGAGAAATATAAATATCTTTTTACTGTAGAAGAGATGAATAAACTGGTTTTGAAAGGAATGCCGCTGAGAGATGCTTATCGCAAAATCGGAGAGCAGGTAAACAAAGGTACCTTCAAACATTCCGGAAAACTTCATCACACACATGAAGGTTCTATGGGCAATCTGATGAATGATGCCATTGCAAAAGAAATAGCCAAAACGGTAAAATCATTTCATTTTGAAAAAGCACATCAGGCTATTCAAAAATTATTACAGTAAATTGCCTCTCCTAACATTTCCGGAGAAATGACTTATGGCAGAGAATTATAAAAGAAGAATTGCGGTTTTTGGTTCCACTGGCTCCGTTGGTAAACAAACATTGGAGGTGATCAAAACTTTTCCCGACTTGTTCGAGGTTGAAATACTGACTGCACACAATAATGATAAGTTGCTGATTGAGCAGGCCCTTATTTTTAAACCCAATGCGATAGTTATCGGTGATGAAAGCAAGTACAAAGGAGTGAAGGATGCACTTGCATCTACAGATGTGAAAGTTTTTGCCGGTGAAAATTCGCTCGAAGAGGTGGCTGCATTTGATACCTATGACATCATGCTCGACGCCATCGTCGGATTTGCAGGATTGCGGCCTACCATAAAAGCTGTGGAATCCGGAAAAACCATCGCACTGGCCAATAAAGAAACATTGGTCGTGGCAGGGGACCTTGTCATGCAGTTGGCCGTCGAAAAAAGAGCTCCCATTATTCCTGTGGACAGCGAACATTCAGCCATTTTTCAATGCCTGATTGGAGAAACGAGAAATAAAATTGAAAAGATTATTCTTACGGCGAGTGGTGGACCATTTCTGGGAAAGAAACCAAATTTTCTGGTAAATGTAAAAAGGGAACATGCCCTTCAGCATCCCAACTGGAATATGGGCGCCAAATCCACAGTGGATTCGGCAACGCTGATGAACAAAGGGCTTCAGATGATGGAGTCCAAATGGCTTTTTAACCTTATGCCTGACCAGATTGAAGTTATCGTTCATCGTCAAAGTATCGTACATAGCATGGTGCAGTTTGAAGACGGAAGTGTCAAAGCACAGATGGGGTTGCCCGATATGAAAATTCCGATTCAATATGCGCTAACTTTTCCCTCGAGGCTGAAAGCGCCCAATCCGAGGTTAAATTTCAAAAAAATACCAGTATTGGAATTTGAGGAACCGGATTACAAAACTTTCAGGAATCTGACTCTTGCAAGAGCGGCTATGGAAAAGGGAGGAAACATGCCGGCTGTGCTGAATGCAGCCAATGAGATTGCGGTATGGGCATTTTTGAATAACCGGATCGGATTTTTGGATATTACAGGAATGATTGAAAAGTCTATGGAAAAAATAAATTATATAGAAAAGCCAAATCTTTCTGATTATTTTGAGAGCGATGCAGAGGCTCGTAATTTTGCGGCCTCGCTGATTAATTTATAACATTATTATTTGTTCAACAATTTACTCAACTGGATGGTGAACTATTCAAGTATATTGGCCATCAACTGGCCGGCTGTGGGTTTGCAGGCAGGATATTTACTTTTCTCACTTTCCATTCTTGTGATTATTCATGAGTTTGGACATTTTCTGACTGCCAAATTGTTTAAATGCAGGGTTGATAAGTTTTACTTGTTTTTTGATCCCTGGTTTTCCATTTTTAAGAAAAAAATCGGAGATACTGAATATGGAATCGGATGGCTTCCTTTGGGAGGTTATGTAAAAATTGCAGGGATGATCGACGAGAGCATGGACAAGGAGCAAATGAAACAAGCGCCTCAGCCTTGGGAATTCAGAAGTAAACCGGCCTGGCAAAGGCTGATTATCATGCTTGCAGGTGTGACCATGAATGTGTTGCTCGCGTTTTTTATTTACGCCATGGTACTTTACAAATGGGGCGAACAGAAATTACCGATGTCGAGCGTGCACGATGGTGTGTGGGTTACCGACAGCCTGATCAGCAAAGCAGGTTTGGAAAATGGGGATAAGATTGTTTCCATCAACGGCGAACCTGTTCAATATTTTGATGATCTCAATGCAAAGATTTTATTGGGAAATAACATTGAGGTGATCCGCAACGGCCAAAAAGAAACCATTCATATACCAAAGAATTTTATTGAGCAGTTGGTAGAAAAGAAAGGTGGCCGTAATCCGCTTGTAATGCCACGTGAACCCATCATCATAGGTGATTTGGCAGGTGCCGAATCAAGAAATGCAATAGATGCAGGATTGAAAAAATTTGATCAGATTATCGGTGTGGATAGTTTGCCGGTAAGGTATTTTGACCAATTGGCTCCGGTGTTGCAGGCACACGCAGGGGATACTGTCCTTCTCAGGATTTTGCGGGATGGAAAAGAAATTTCAAAAAAAGTTTTGGTGAATATTGATGGTAAAATCGGGTTTTATGTCATCAATAGTGATCAGGCGGATAGCCTCGGAATATTGAAACAGCAAACCATGAATTATGGTTTTCTTGCATCCTTCCCCGCCGGAGTAAGAAAAACCGGTGAGCAACTGAATTTTTATTTACAACAATTTAAACTGATACTGAACCCTGAAACCGGCGCCTACAAAGGACTTGGAGGTTTCAAAGCCATGGCATCCATTTTCCCCGATACCGGTTGGAACTGGCAGGCATTCTGGAGAGTGACGGCATTTTTCTCCATCATCCTTGCTTTCATGAACCTGTTACCCATTCCAGCATTGGACGGAGGACATGTTGTTTTCACTTTGGTGGAAATGATTACAGGACGTAAACCGAGCGATAAGTTTCTGGAATATGCGCAAATTATAGGCATGGTAATTCTGTTTGGGCTGTTACTCTTTGCCAATTTTAATGATTGGTTTGGATACGGAAGAGGGCATTAGTTACCGGTTTCCGGAGTATTTTTAATTCAGATTTCTATCCCGATTTTCTTCATAAGAATGGTAGCATTCATGCTGCGGCAGATCCCTTCTTTGAGTTTATAATCGAAAAATAATTCTTCATTTTCTACCTGCACATCAAAATGGTAGTTAATAATATTTTCAGCATAGGGTTCTTTGATTTCGGCCAGTTCCAAATCATGGGTGGCTACAATTGCAGAGGCTTTTTTTTCAATCAATTGTTTGATTAATGCTTTTGAACCGGTGTGCCGGTCAATGGAATTTGTGCCGCGCAATATTTCGTCGAGGAGTATGAATATTTTTTCTTTGGCATTTACGTGATCAATAATCACTTTGAGTTTTTTAAGCTCTGCATAAAACGTGGAAGTGCTTTCCTGCAGATTATCTGCAATCCGCATGCTGCTGATCAGTGAAACATGAGATATCCTGAATGAGGAAGCACAAACGGAAGATCCGCAAAAGGCGAGAATGCAATTCACTCCAATGCTTCTCAGGTAAGTGCTTTTTCCTGCCATATTTGAACCGGTAACCAGCATTACTTTTCCTGATGAAATAATATGCACGGGGTTGTTTACCCTCTTTTCTTTCTGAATCAGCGGATGGCCGATCTCTTCACCCTCAATGGTAAAATAATTATCCAATATTTCAGGAAAAATATTTTCTCTGTGATTAAAACTGAAAATACCAAAGCTGTTGAGTGTTTCGAATTCAGCAATAGATTCAAGCCAGCTTTTTAGTCCGTTCTTATATTTTTCCCTCCATTTTTCAAGGCTTATAATTTGCTGAAGGTTCCATAGCAAAAGGATATTCAGCGGGAATGACAAAACCAGGTTGTACCTGAGATCAAGCCGTTCCAGCAATTTGCTGATTTTTTTTATTGCCGAAGAAGCTTTGTACTCTTCCTGAAATAACCTGGATCGCATGTCTTTAAGGAGTAACGAATGGAATTCTTTCTTTTCGATGAGATCGATGGAAGATGACAACATTTTTAAACGAAATGCAATGTCATCGAGCTGATGATGGATGGGGGCAATGACTTTATCCAGTTGATAGGCGATAGCAGCAAATACCAGCAAGGCAAATACAAACCATGATCCGCTGATAAAGCCGCTGAGATATAAAAACAATATCGATAAAATAATTGCGGGCAATAAAAAACGCAGCCATTTCCATGGCTTAAATTTCTGAAATGACGCGGGCATTTCAATCCATGCTTCCAGTTTGTTTTTTGTGTCATTGGTGAATCGCTGCATGGTACCATAAGTCTGCAGGTCTTTGATCCAGGGCGTATTGTTAGATAATTCTTTTATGGCTTCCTGGCGTTGCAGGATGACTGATTTTTCTGCGGGGGCTTTCAGGTAGCCGGCAAGCAAATCACTTCCGGGATCTGAAGTGGTGCGGTTGAGATATTGATAAAGAGAATACGGGCCGAAAATATCCATATCGGAAGTATAGGGATGTAGCGGATCGATATATTGATGGCCATCGTCGAAAACAAATTCTCCGTTGATGGAAGAAAGCTCTTTTTCAAAAAGGAGAATTTTTGTTTTTGTAAATTTTATTTTTTCAAGGTGAGTGACATCTGCATGAACCAACCTTATGAATACAAAAAGAAAAATCGCCGATCCGATTCCGACATAGATCCATCCTACATTCCACAGAAAATAAAAAACCAGCACGATAGCAAGAATGGGGCCTATGCGGAGCCATCCCAATGCAGATCTTCTTCTTTGCAAAATCTGTAACCGGCTTTTTTCAGAAGCGATACATTGCTCGTAATATTCTCTCATGCTGTCAGCCATGGCGGCAAAAGTAGATGAATTGACGGAAATCAGGTATCATGGCATAGGGTGATTTTAAAACGAATTAAACAGAATCGTTACCAAGAGAATTTATTTTTTTTGTTGTTGCAAAGCCTGTTTTGCCTTTTTCTTTTTCCCGGTGAAAAACTCGGTGAATGAATCAAAGTCTTTCCGGTAGGAAAGCTGGATACCTGTTCTGTTACGCCTTGTAATTCCGACAATATTTCCCTGGTCTGCATCGCTGCGATTGAAACCGATGACTCTCAGGTTTCCATTGGGAGAAATCAGGTATTCAAAGGAAACATCAGGTGTGAAAAGGAAGTTGCTGTTATTATTTGACAGGCTTGGGTTGAGCCTGTCCAGATTTCCTCCGGCATTTATCAACAGTTTATTGTGAAGCAACGAAGTTCTTAGTCCGAAATCTCCCAGGTTTTGGATCTGTTGTTCATTGATTGATTTCTGAAAACTGAGATCCGCGGTATTGATGTTGGTATAAAGGTTTACCGTATTTGTTTTGATTAGTTTTTGAAGCCATGAATTCAGGGAGGAGGTCAGCGTAGCAGAAAGAAGCTGCCCGACAGTTTTAGTTACGAAATATCCGGTGGCATTCCCGGCAAGCATTCCACCCTGGTTGGTAGTGAGAAAAGTATTAAACAAAAGAAGTGAAGCTACCTGATTCAGGAGCTGGTTATTGTCCGATTGGAATCTCGATTTCAGATATTCACTGGCAATAGGGTCACTCTTGAGTGGATTGTCGAATGGGAACTGAAATTCGAATGTCGGGCTTGGATCTTTCAGCGTACCTCTGAGTTTGAAAATGATGTCGATATCTCCTTTCGCATTTGACATTCCGGTACTGGTCGGGATGTTGCTCAGATCTACATTTGTTGCGCGATAAACCGCATCAATGTTCATTGTGGCAAGATAAGGGTCGCCCTGCCACTCAATAAATCCCTGCTGGAGTGTGAAAGGTGTTTTCACAAAAGTCTGAAAATTGAAAGTGTAATCACCCTGCTCAACATTGTATCTTCCGCGAATAGTCAGCGGATCTGTTGTGCCAACGGATATTAGTAATTTTCCATTGCCTCTTGCTTCAATGATGTCGCCGGTGGTTTCATCCAGAATTACATTGATTTTGGCCAGGGGATTGGCAGTGACTTCCATGTCAACCCTGATATTTGTATTTTTTACCACGCGGGTATTTGCCGTCATTTCATGACCAAACTGAACGAACTCGATATAATCCAGCCCTTCGCTTTCAACAGTTTCTCCGATAGGTAAAAAGATCGTGCTGCTGTCTGTGGGTTCTCCTTTGATTGACATTCTCATGTCGGTTACAAAACCGTTGAGTGATAATTCTGCCTGGCCTTTTACGGTACCATAAAATTCTTTGTTATCTCTCGAGGTGGTATTCAGTAAAAGAAAATTGTCATTGGTTTTTATATGCAGGTCATTGAAGAAAAAATTGTCAAATGCATTGTGAAATATTTTGCCGCTGAGTGTGGCTGTTTTTTTATTGATGTCATAAAGAGTGATGGTTCCGAAATCTATCTCATCCGGATTGAATGTGATTATGCTGTTTGGTTTCATCGTGTACCGGCATTGGGTATAATCCACCGTCATCGATGTGCTGTCCAGCGATACTTTGCCTGTCAGCTCGGGATGATTCAAAGTTCCTGACAAAGTCAGATTTCCTGTTGCCCTTCCTCTTACATCGTCCACAATCCCAACCAGAAAACTTCCCAATACATGAATCCCGGAATTGTCAAGTTTGATATTTCCTGATAGCGGGCTGGTTGAGTCAGCGAGATTTGTTGCGATGTCGCCTTTGATTCGATAAGGTTCATCTTCTGAAACCAATGAAGCTGTCAATGATCCGGTATTCTTCAAATAATTTCCTGACACCTTTACCGTACCCACTGTATCGTTTTCAAAAATGAATTGGTCAAAAGATGTATTGAAAGCCACTGTTGGTTTTTTGAACGGATCTGTGATGAGCACATTACCGGATAATAACCCTTGCATTTTTGGGTATTTAAAAAACAGGGGTGTGAAATCTTCCATGATCAGGTTTTTGATCCCGATGGAAATATCATTGCCATTCGTAAATTCAGAAGGGTGCGATTCAACGGTAATTTCCTGCCCGTTCTGCGATAATTTCAACTGATTGACGGTGATCAGATCGTTAATTAGTTTGAATTCGCTATTTCCCTGAATGGTCCATCTTTTTTGATTGATGATAAAAGTGGAAGGATGGAATTTGAGATCAAATCCGTTTTCCATCGTTTGGATATTCGCGCTTAAATCAGCAGAATTTAAAGTTTTATTTGAAGAGGTGGTAATATGTATTTCAGAAATATCATTGGACGCTACAAGGTTGAGTTTTGTATCAGGTGAATGGAGGCTGTCGTTGAAGACCACATCTTCAATGTCCATTTCGAGTTGCAATGAATCTCTTCCTCCCTTGCTTTGAATATTGATCCCGTTCAGGGCTATATTGGAAAATTTAAATTGAGGAATTGTGCTCTGTAAATCAAAAATATTTTTTTGAATATTGACATTTCCCTGGAATACAGATTCGTCGAGTCCACTCAACCTCTTGTCAAATAGGTTGATGAAATCGCTGATGTTTCTTGTATGGATCATGAAAGTAAAATCCTGGTTGTCTATTTTACGCGAGGGCTTGTGTACATAGGCTGGATAGTATTTGTTGAGGAATAGAAGAAATGCTTCTTTCAAATCCACAATTTTAAAATTGCCGTTAATGGTGGCTTCCAGTTCATTTGTTCTTAACGTGAGCAGTTTGCTGTTTTCAAATACCGATGACGAGATATTCAGTGAATCAAAAGAAAGTTGTTTCCCGTTTGCCCAGAGCCTTGCATCGGTCACACGGGCATTTCCAACAAAATCATCAATGGTTTTTCCGGTGAAATCGAAATTGAAACGGCCAATCATAGACACATCTCCGTTTGAAAATCCAAGAGGCTTCAGGTTGAGCCTGAGTACATCTGCATAGAAATTGAAAAAGGGATTTTTATTGCTGAAATTAATAGTGCCGACGAGTGTGTCAACCATAATATTCGGATCCCGGATACTCGCAGAACCTGAAAAAAGATTTTTACTCACATTTCCGTGTGCAAAAATATTCGTGTATGTGTAGTTGTTAAATTGAATATTTTGAATTATTCCATCCAAAGCAATTTTTATATCGTTTTCTGTAAAGCCCGACCCGTTGAGTTTTCCATCAAATGCCACATTGCCGATTTGACTTTCTTCAAGGAATTTGCCGAGATTGAAATTACCCGTAGAAAGAGTGCCGCTGTAAACAGGAATTTGATTTGGTTTAAATTTCAAATGAAGATCTGTTTTCAGGCTTCCGATACTGGTAGCCAGATTTCCAAATGTTACAAAGTCGTTGTAATAACCTGTAAAACTGCCTGTATATTTTATCTGGCCGAGCGATCTGATATTGGGTTGAGTGATGGATCTCAACTCCGGAATAAATTCTGCAAGTTGTGGATAGGAAGTTCTCATTTCCTTTATCCTTAAACCGATGAATGTTTCATCGATATCAGGTAATCCCCTCATGCTTAAATCACCTGATAAAAAATTTTCTTTTCCGGATGAAATAGAGAAATTATTGGCAGTCAGATTTTCAACTTTTCCTGTAATCCTTCCATTGAGGATAAAATTTCTTTTCCAGCTTTTAAGTTCGGGAGCGAAATAGGAAATGTCATCGCTGCTTACCAATGCATCTTTAAAATTCCCTTCAATTTTTACTGCATGCACAAAATCATTCATGTCTTTATTAAATGATTTGTAGTGCATCACAAAATAATCGCGGAGCCTGCTGTTGGCGGTCTGAATGTCAGCATCCTCAAATTCCATCATGCCGGGCGCCAGTTTAAAATTGGCGGTAAACTTTTTAATCCTGAATCCACCTCTGTCAATCAGGGAAAAATCGACCTTCGATTTGAGGGTATCACTTTTGAAAGCAGTATTATGAAATACCCCGTTTAATTCCGAAAGAATGACTCTCTGATCATCAAATAATCCGGGTGTTGGTTGCCTCCTGGTTTCTTTTACGATAGCTACCTGCCCGTTGGTTATGGATATTGTTTTTGCTGTGATATTCCATCCAGCGAGAGCGCCGGTTGTGTCTGTGTTTTTTGAATTGACCGGCGATTTATATCCTGTTGGCCTGAGTCCGTCATAATCATATTGCGCAAATACAGGGTGGTTCAGGGTAATCTGATTAATCCTCAGGAATTGATTTGCCAGATCCAGTTTATCTGCTTCAATTCTGAGATTTTTTGCACCTGCATAAAGGTCTGTTCCTATCCATTGATCTTGCTGGAAAATATTGATGTTTTTAAGAGCAATGATTTTTAGGTCGAGCTTCATGGGATTGCTCTTTCCGGATGATTTAGTACCACCGCTGAAGTAATCCATCAAAAACTGGTAATTCCATTCCGGGGTTTTTCGGTTGAGATGAATCACTGCATCATCCAGCCCGATGTAATGAAGTACTACCTGGTCTTTAAAGAAAAACCAGTCTGTAATATTTACTCTCAATGAACCTGCATAAAGTAAAGTATCTTTTTTCTGATCGAGTATCAATGTTTTCTCAAGCGCCATGCGGTTGAACAAAGAAAAATTCACGTGTTGAATGGAAACTGTTGTATGAAGATCTTTGCTTAGTTTTTTGGTGATACGCTGAACTAAAAAGTTTTGAAAAAAACTGGTTTGTAAAAAGATCCACAGCACCAGCAATAAAACCAGTACGCCGAGGAGCGTCTTTAAAAATATTTTGAAAACTTTTTTCAGCAAGATGATGTCATTAAAGCAAAAATAATTAAAGGTTGATATTCAGAAATTTACGATTCGTTAAATGACTTGTTGTTTCCTGGTTTTATTTGCGTTCAAAAAGAAAATTTGTATTAATATCGCATCATTAATCCGAAAATTAAAACTATTTCTTATGAAAACTGCTTTTCTGTTTATGAGTCTTTTTCTCAATTCTTTATTGTTTGCACAGCCGAAAGCCAATGACAGAGCGGCCAACAGAACAGCAAACTCTATTCAGCCTGCCCTCAACGAGGTGATTCAGGATTATTTTAATCATTTTCAAAACTCGAAGGGAGTTGTCGAATCCGATATAAGCGGGATAGTTTCTTATGAAAGCAAAATCAAATTGCCGGGCGCATTGAGTTGTACCATTGTAAAATATGATTCACCTGATGCTTATAGCTGGACAGCGGTAATGTTTGAAGATGAGGATTTTCAAACTGCTGTTAAAAAATATAATGAATACTACAGAGAAATCAATAACCACAATTTTCAACCTTTTGGTTTTGAAAAATATCTGCTGGCAGGGAAGCTCGACAATGCCGAAGAGAGCCGAAGTTTTGCTTCCACATTGTTGCGACTGAACGGGACGCAAAAAGAGATGGAACATTTTTTTGTCGACCTCGGTATGCAATATGAATTTCCGAAATGGGTAGTTAAAATTTCAGTTTATGAAAAGATGCCGGATGATGAAATGAGGCCTGGAATGAAAACCATTCAGTGAGTTGATAAAAGTTTTGAGTTTTGAGTTTCGGGTTCCGGGTTCCAGGTTCCGGGTTTTGAGTTCCGTGTTCTTGAATTCTGAATCCAAAGTGACTGATTCTTTAAGCGTGAAGAGTTAATAATACTTCCTGATTAATTTTAAATTCTTAATTCTTCATTCTTCAATCTTCATTCTTCAATCTTCATTCTTCAATCTTCATTCTTCATTCCTCATTCTTCATTCCTCATTCCTCATTCTTAAACTAATAACCCACCGCTCCGTCATCACCTCTGTGATCAGCTACAGCAGTCATACTTCCATCTTTATTTACCATGATGACTTCTGTTCTTCCGATAGCTCCGCGCATTTGAATTTTGTAACCCATTTCTTCAAGTTGATTTTTTACATTCTCATCAAATCCTTTTTCGAGATAAACTACATCAGGGAGCCATTGATGATGAAATTTGGGTTTGTTGACTGCATCGTGCGGATCCATGCCAAAATCCATTATGTCAACAATGGTTTGATAAACGCTTGTAATAATGGTGGTGCCTCCGGGTGTGCCTACGAGTATCCAGGGCTTGTTATTTCTTAAAACAATAGTAGGTGTCATGCTGCTCAGCATTCTTTTGTGAGGTGCAATGGCATTGGCTTCCTGACCGACAGCGCCAAACATATTGGGCACACCGGGCTTTACACTGAAGTCATCCATTTCATTATTCAATAAAAATCCTGCATGACCAACTACCACACGACTTCCATATCCTCCGTTGATCGTAGTTGTGACAGACACAGCATTTCCATCTTTATCCAGCACATTGAAGTGAGTAGTTTGTTCACTTTCCGGAATAATGCCTTCTTTGATATCCTTGCTGCTACCGGCTTTGCCGGGAATGAAAGTGGACATTCTTTCTTTCAGGTAAGCATCACTCACCAAAGTTTTTACGGGTACTTTATAGAAATCCGGATCACCGAGATATTTGCCACGGTCTGCATAACATCTTCTCTCAATTTCAACCATCAGGTTAATGGACTGAGGTGTTTCAAATTTCATTTTTGAAAGATGATTCATTTCACTCATCTTCAACATTTGCTCCAGGATAATTCCGCCGCTGCTTGGCAATGGCATGGTAATCACCTTAGCTCCTTTGTAGTTAAATTCAATCGGGGCGCGTTCTTTCGCCTGATAATTTTTGAGGTCGCTGTAAGAGATGATTCCATGACCCCGCTGCATTTCTTCAACAATCAGCCTGGCTGTTTCTCCTTCATAGAAACCTTTCCTGCCATTGTCGCGGATTCTCTTTAACGTATTTGCCAGATCTTTCTGGACTAAAATGTCGCCTGCTTTCCATTTGGTATCCCTTACAAATACAGGAGTAACTGAGCTATATTTTTTAAAATCACCCTGATAATGATTCAGCTCATAAGCTTCATTTTCGGTGATGGCAAATCCTTTTTCTGCAAGTTCAATAGCCGGCGCTATGAGTTTTTTAAAAGGGAGTTTCGCATATTTCATGCATTTGAATAATCCTGCAATTACACCCGGGACCCCACTGGCCAGGTGCCCGTTTTGCGAAAGATTCAGCAATGGGTTTCCGGCGCTATCCAGGTACATATCTCTGAAAGATTTGCCTGGTGCGGTTTCACGGTAATCTATGGTAATATTTTTTCCGTTGGATAGATGGATAACAGTGAATCCGCCGCCCCCAATATTTCCAGCTTCGGGAAAAACAACTGCCAGCGCGAGTTGAGTTGCGATGGCCGCATCGATCGCATTGCCTCCTTCGCGCAGCATCCGGAGACCGGCTTCACTGGCGAGCGGATGAGCGCTCACAACAGCTCCGTTTTTTACGTTAATATCCTTTTTTGAATGGTAATTGAAAGGATTGATTTCCGATTGGCTGTATGCACTTGTAGTTCCGACCATCAATAAAAAGATGAAGATGTAATTTTTTTTCATTCACATGAATTTAATCACAATTTACCGTAAAAATAAAAATGAGGGTTTAATGTTTCTTGCCTTTGAGCATGGGGACAAAGGAAAAACTTCCAAATCTTTCTTCTTTGAATTCCCCACCGGAAAGTTTTGTAAGGCGCATCATTCGTTGTCCGTCATTTTCATCAAGTGGTAAAACCATCATTCCTCCCTCCTTTAATTGTTCCTGAAGTTTAGGTGGAATCATTGGTGCAGCAGCCGTAATCAGGATTTTGTCAAAGGGTGCAAAGGTGGGGAGCCCTTCGAATCCATCACCATAAAAATATTTAATAGAAGGATATCGATTTCTAAGGGTGAAATTTTTATTCAATTCAAAAAGTTTTTTTTGCCTTTCAATGGTAAAGACCTGTGCGCCCATTTCGGCGAGCACCATCGCCTGATAACCGCTGCCTGTACCAATTTCCAAAACTTTTTCAAAAGGTTTTATTTGCAACAATTGTGTCTGGTAGGCAACAGTGTAGGGTTGTGAAATCGTTTGTCCTTCACTGATTGGAAATGCGCGGTCTTCATATGCAATGTCACCCAGCGCCTGATCAAGAAAATAATGCCGTGGAATTTTCATCATGGCCTCCAATACATTTTCATCGATAATTCCCTTTTCGCGGATATCATCAATTAGTTTTTTTCTCAATCCCTTGTGTTTGTAGGTATCTTCAAATTTTCTCATTTGGCAAAAATATTTTATTCCGATAAGTCCTGGATGTAATTTTTATTTGAATTTAAAGACACAAAAAGTGGGAGGGAGTTTTTGAAAAGAATGAACATCATTTCAAAAAGAGATTTAATTTTAGCACGACTAATTTTTAAGTAGTACTTCAACGGATTTTATTAAATACAGACTTCACAATGTCCTTTTTAGCTTTCGACCTTGGTGGTACAAAACTGGCTTCGGGAATTTTTTCTGATCAGCTCGATCTGATTGAAAAGAAAACGATTCCTTTGGAAGGCCTGGTAGGGAAAGGAGTAGGAGATCTGATTGCAGAACAGATTGATGGAATGATTTTAAGTCAAACCCATGCCGGGTTTTCTGTAAATGCCATTGGTATTTCAATTCCGGGAATTTATTCGAAAGAAAAGGGCACGGTGTGGGCTCCGAATATTCCGGGATGGGAAGCATTTCCATTGATTAATTTTCTTTCCAAAATAACACGTGGCATTCCGGTTTTCATTGATAATGATCGCGCATGTTACATCAGGGGGGAAAGTACAATTGGAAAAGCCAGAGATTGCAATGATGCAATATTTATTGCAGTGGGCACGGGCATTGGCGCCGGGATTTTGGCAAATGGAAATGTACTGAGAGGTGCACATGATATTGCAGGTGCAATCGGATGGATGGCGCTTGATCGTCCCTTTTCAGAAAAATATATTTCTTCCGGATGTTTTGAGAGCATGTGTTCAGGTGAGGGCATTGTGAAGGTAGCAGAAGAAAAAATCAATGCTGACGAACTTTATAGCGGGCAGTTAAATAAAGAAGGGATAACAACACATGATGTATTTGCAGCCTTTGAAGAAAACGATCCCGTCGCCGGTTTTATAATCAACCAGTGCATAGAGTTATGGGGAATGGCGCTTGCGAACATGATCAGCATTTTCAATCCTCAAATGGTGATTTTTGGCGGTGGTGTTTTCGGTCCGGCCGCTAAGTTCATTCCGCAAATTGTATCTGAAGCAAAAAAATGGGCCCAGCCCGTCAGCATAAATCAGGTAGAAGTTGTTGCATCTGCATTGGGGCAGGATGCCGGTTTGCATGGCGCTGCTTGTATGGCAATGAAAAATCTGAAAAATGGGAACGCCCTATGAGCAAAAACACATTGATTTTTATTGCCGCCTGTGCCGGAATGTTTTTATTTGGAATCACTTTAATCACTCTCGGTTCTGTTGCAACGGATCTGAAAGAAAAATATCAGTTGACTGCAGTTGAATCGGGTATCCTGTTTTCCATTTTGCCATTGGGAATTTTATCGGGCTCCTTAATCTTCGGACCGGTGTGTGATCGATATGGTTACAAATTGCTTTTGATATTGGCCTGTGTGGGAGTTTTTGCCGGATTTGAAGGCATTGCCTACAGCCACTCTTTTTTGTTGCTGGAAATTTCGATTTTTGTTTTCGGCGTTGGAGGCGGCGTAATCAATGGCGCTACCAATGCAGTTGTTTCAGACATCAGCGAAACACACAAAGGGGCAAACCTTAGTCTTTTGGGAGTTGCCTACGGTCTTGGCGCTTTGGGAATGCCGATGGTTTTGGGATGGCTTCATCATATTTCACCTTTCCGGATTGTTGCAGCCGTTGGCTGGATAACCCTTGCTGTGGCTTTTTTTTATTTGTTTTTGAATTTTCCTGCCGCAAAACAATTAAAAAATAAAGGCAATGCGAATTATAAAAGCCTGTTCAAATTATTGTTGTTGTTGATTGCATTTTTTCTGTTTTTTCAAAGTAGTTTCGAAGCGATCATCAACAATTGGACAACTACTTACCTAACCACCAAAGGGGTGATGACCGAGAGCGGTGCATTGTATGCTTTGTCATTTCACATTGGCGGAATGGTAGCTATGCGTTTTGTATCAGGAAGTTTTTTGCGTAAGGTTTCCGAAATAAAAGTTTTATGGATTTGCCTGATGATGTTGTTTGCGGGGATTGTATTAATGCAGGTTGGAACCACCCCGTTTGTAATTACTGCCGGGCTTGTTTTGTCCGGTGCCGGCCTGGCAGAAGGTTTTCCATTGATGCTTGGAATTACGGGTAAACATTTTGCAAGGCTTTCAGGAACGGCATTCAGTTTTGTTTTTACTGTGGCACTTCTTGGAAATATGCTTGTCAATTATTTGATGGGATTTATTACAGAACATTTCGGGGTACGCCATCTTACAACGGTGGCCTACGTTGAAATAATTTGTATGGTCCTGATCTTTTTTTATATCGTTCAATTATTAAAATCTGATAAAAATGATGTTAGCGAAACAATGGCTCAGTAATGCCAGGGATGTAATGGCACAAATTGAAAACACCCAAATGGAAAATATTCAAAAAGCGGCGGAGGCCATGGCCAACAGTATTGAGGCTGGCAGATGGGTTCACACTTTCGGATGCGGGCATGCCACCATTCCTGTGGAAGAAATGTATCCACGGATCGGAGGATTTGTGGGTTTTCATCCAATGGTAGAATTGCCTCTGACTTTCTTTACGCATATTACCGGAGAAATGGGAGTTCATCAGTTTGTTTTTCTCGAGAGGGTAGAAGGGTATGGTGTCGAAATTATGAAAGGATACAATTTTGATCCGCGTGATACGATGTGGATTTTTTCTCATTCCGGAATCAACAATGTAAATATTGATGTGGCTCTTGAAGCAAAGAAAAGAGGAATGAAAGTGATAGCTTATGGTTCGGCTGCTGCCGCAAAGGGTAAACAGACGAGGCATTCCAGCGGTAAAACGATTTTTGATGTTGCCGATATTGTGGTTGATAGTTGTGCTCCCATCGGGGATGCATCTGTTCCTCTCAAAAACCATCAGGATAAAATAGGGCCGGTTTCTACGATGGCATTCGTAACTTGTGTCTGGATGACGGTCACTACCGTTGCAGAAATTCTGGCAGAGCGGGGAGTGAAATTATACATCCACCCTTCACACAATGTCCCGGGAGATACCACCGCCAAACAAAGGCTGGATGAGGCATTGGCAAAATACAAAGAGCGTATTGCCGGAGTGTAGCCGGATATTTTTCCTGGGGTGTGTTACTTTTTTGTTTTATCCGATGGATAATTGCCAGTTGATGGAAAATTATTTTTGATTTCAAGATCAAAAGTATTTGGGCTGTGTGTTTTCAATAAAAATTGGAAAGCATTCACTGCCTTATTAAATTGCGCCCCATGGCAAAATCGAAGAAGAAAGAACCGTATGTGATTTCGGACAGTGGAATATCAGGCCAATATAAAACCTGGTTTTTGGATTATGCAAGTTATGTGATTCTTGAAAGGGCTGTACCTGCAATTGAAGACGGATTAAAACCTGTGCAAAGAAGGATTCTGCACGCAATGAAAGAAATGGATGATGGCAGGTTTAACAAGGTTGCCAACATCATAGGTCAAAGTATGCAGTACCATCCTCACGGAGATGCAAGTATTGGCGATGCCGTGGTGAATCTGGGCCAGAAAGATCTTTTATTAGAGACACAGGGAAACTGGGGTGATGTGAGAACCGGTGATGATGCCGCAGCCCCGAGATATATTGAAGCCAGGCTAAGCAAGTTTGCGTTGGACGTGGCTTTCAATGAAAAAACCACGCAATGGCAATTGAGTTATGACGGAAGAAAAAATGAGCCGGTCGCCCTGCCGATGAAATTTCCGTTGCTGCTCGATCAGGGTGCGGAGGGAATTGCTGTGGGCCTGGCAACTAAAATTCTTCCTCATAATTTTTGCGAGCTGATTGAGGCTTCTATTAAATATTACCGGGGCAGGAAATTTGAACTTTATCCTGATTTTCCCACAGGTGGAATGGTTGATGTTTCTGATTATAATGATGGTATCAGAGGAGGGAAAATCCGCGTGAGATGCAGGATTGAGGAATTGGATAAGAAGACACTTCTCATTAAAGATGTTCCCTATGGGGTAACCACTTCGCAATTGATCGACAGCATCCTGAAAGCCAACGACAGTGGTAAAATAAAAGTAAAAAAAGTAACCGATAATACTGCCGCTGATGTTGAGATCCGCGTAGATCTGGCATCCGGGGTCTCACCTGACATCACCATCGATGCTTTGTATGCTTTTACCGATTGTGAACTTTCTATTTCTCCCAATGCCTGTGTAATTGAAAAACAGAAACCACATTTTGCCGGGGTTTCTGATTTATTGAAATTTTCGGCAGATCAGACCCGGGAGTTATTGAAAAGGGAACTGGAGATCAGGTTGGATGAACTCAATCAGAAATGGCATTACACCTCCCTGGAAAAAATATTTTTTGAAGAAAGGATTTATAAGGAGCTTGAAAAGAAATATGAAACATGGGAAAAGGTATTACAGGCAATTGATAAGGCCTTTAATCCTTTTAAAAAATTACTGAAGCGTGAAATAACCAGAGAAGATTTATTGAAATTAACGGAGAAGCCTGTACGCAGGATTTACAAACTGGATATTGATCAACTGAATGATCAAATCAAAGATCTCGAAAAGCAAATTGATGAGGTAAATTACGATTTGGCTCATCTGACAGATTTTGCTGTTTCCTATTTTGAAAATCTCCTGAAAAAATATGGCAAGGGCAGGGAGCGCAAAACGGAAATCCGTCTGTTTGATACTATTCAGGCCAAACAAGTTGCGCTCGCGAATACCCGGCTCTATATGAACCGCCAGGAAGGATTTATTGGAACTGATTTGAAAAAAGATGAATTTGTTACAGAGTGCAGCGATTTGGATGACATCATTGTTTTTACAAGAGAGGGGAAGATGAAAGTGGTGAAAGTAGCAGACAAGGTGTTTATCGGGAAAGATATCATTCACGCAGCCATATTCGACAAGAGTGATGCGCGTACCACTTATAACATGATTTATACAGATGGCAAAAAAGGGGTGAGTTATGCCAAGAGGTTTAATGTGACAGGTATTACACGCGATAAAGAGTATGACTTGACCAAGGGAAGTGAACACAGTAAAGTTCAATATTTCAGTGTCAATCCTAATGGCGAGGCAGAAGTTGTCAGGATAATTTTGTCACCCGTTACCAAAGCGAGAATCAAGGAATTCGAATTTCAATTTGAAACACTTGAAATCAGAAACAGGGGGAGTATCGGTAATATTGTGACCAAATATCCTGTGCGATCTGTGAAGATGGCTGAAAAAGGAAAAAGTACATTGGAAAACCGAAAACTCTGGTTTGATACTACCTATGGAAGGCTTAATGAAGAGGGTAACGGAATTGCATTGGGTGATTTTGAAGGTGATGATAAATTGCTGGTTATTTACAATGATGGAAATTATGAGATCACAGGTCAGGAACTCTTACAACGTTTTGAACCTGATCAGATCAAACTCATTGAAAAATTTGATGCTGATAAAATCATTACCGCTGTTTATCTGGATGCAGAGAAATTGCAATACAATGTAAAAAGGTTTAAGATTGAAACCAATACACTGAATTCAAAGTTTATGTTCATCAAAGAAGGTGAAGGGAATCAATTGATGGAAGTGACTACCATGGAGGAACCTGTATTGGCCATGCAAACGGGGCGAGGTTCGCAGATAAGAAAAGCCAAAATCAAATTGCACAAAATGGTAGATGTCATGGGCTGGAAAGCAGTGGGGAACAAACTGGCTGATTTTTCAAAAAGTGATCAGATGGAATGGGTGCAACCTCTTGAACCGGGCGTGCAAGGCGAACTGTTTGGGTAACTGTTTTTTTTTCAGAAGGCCATGTATGAGCTTTCTTTTTTACGAATCATTCATGGAAAATATCTCTTTCATTTTAACAGAAGTAATATTGAGTAAAACTACTCGACTTTTGTAAAAATCAGTTTTTGGAAACGTATGCTTCGGATTTTTTTAATTGCATATAGGGGAAAAAGGTATTTAACAATAATCTTTAAATATAGCTTATTGGTAATCAGTAGGAGACTTGTGAATCTTTTTTTTATTGATACAGGCAGTCAACACAATATTACAATACAAGGTGCCGTTTTTAGGGCATATTTACAAATTGTTTCAGTAAAATTACCATTTATCAAAACCGCATATTATATTTGCTCCCTCTTACAATTAGAACCTGCCTTATTAGTCTGGAAATTTACCCCAACTACTTTTTCAGATGCCCGGTATCAGGATTGATACAAATTATCTAATTGTAGTTTATGCCCCAATTAAACACCCAAAAGCTAAAAAAGACATTAATTCTTTCCCTCGTATTTGTTTTCATACTACCCGTCTTTAATTCTTATGTATTTGCCGGCGGGAAGAAAATCAGTGTAACAATTACCAAAAAAAGTTATAACGGTTCAGATGTCAGTTGCTATCAGGCCGCTGATGCCCAACTTACTATTACTGCCTCAGATGGCAACGGAACTTATTTCTATTCCATTGATAATGGAGTTACTTTCTATAATAATAATGTTTTCAGCAATCTTGCCGGTGGCCAAAATTATACGGTTATCGTGAAAGATTCAGACGGGAATAAATCGGATGCTAAAAAAATATGGATCTCCAATGTTTCCAACCCGGTTACAATCAGCAGTATCAATGCTGTAAATACAACGTGCCCCACTTCAAGCGATGGGGCAATTAATCTGACTGCCTTTGGCGGCACCCAGAATACAATTTGGTATTCCATTGATAATGGAGCTACCTGGCAAACTGCAAGCAGCTTCAATAATCTGAAAGCCGGCAATTACACCATCATTGCGAAAGATATTAATGGATGTACCTCAGATTCAAAGTCGATCACCGTATCGTCCGGTTCACCATTGAACGCAGTGATATATTACCAGGAAGATTACAATTGCAAGTGGGGTGTCGGAAAAGTTCAAATGGGTGCACAGAATGGTAAATCACCTTATCAATACAGTCTGGATGGACAGCCATTTGTAACAAACAATACCTTTTCAAATCTTGCTCCGGGCGGCCACAATGTTTCAGTTATTGATACGAAGGGCTGTTCTGCAAATATCAGTTTTGAAATTAAGGCTGCGTTGAATGTCGTTCTCAGCGGAGATACTACCATTCACCAGGGAAAAACTGCAATACTTCATCTAAATATTTCGGATGATAGTTCACAGAGTAACACTTACAGTGCAGTATTGAATGGAAATGATGGATCCACTTTAAAGGTTCAAAATCTTTTGAGTGGAATGAATACCATCAATACACCGGCTTTGTCGCAATCTGTCAATTATACAATATCAAGCGTAACCGCTTCGACAGGTTGTAAACCATACATGCAGGGAAGCGCTTCAATTTCAGTTTCGAATAAGTTGGAATGGCTTGGATTGACCAATGATTGGAATGATGCAAAAAACTGGAAAGGAAATATTGTTCCGGATAGCAGTTGGGATGTTGCGATTTCAACTACACAAAATAACCCTGAAATTGCAACCACATCCTATGCTGAAAATATTTTTATTTCTTCATCGGCAATATTAACCATTACAGGAAATTTGTTTTTGGATGGAAATATCACAGGTGGTGATAGCAGTATCGACGCCGGGAACGGAACTATCATTTTCGGAGATACCATCGGACAGGAATTGGATGGTAGTGTTTTCAAAAACAGGGCGATTAAAAATATGGTGATCAATACTGATCTTACTCTTACGGATTCTCTGGATGTTTATGGAAATATAAACTTTCAGAAAAACGGAAAAACATTTTATACAAATGATTTGCTGACACTCAAATCAAATTCCTCTGGTACCGCAAATGTTGGTAATACAAGTAAAAATAAAATTGCCGGAAAAGTAACGGTGGAAAATTATATTGCGCCCAGAAAGGGATGGAAATTCCTGTCTGTTTCTACCCTGCCCGGACAGTCAATCCATGATGCGTGGCAAGAAGGACAACCGGCAAATAATACAACTTCCATTCTGGGAAAAGGAATTCAGATCACAGGTGAAATGAGTGATTGGCAAGCCAAAGGGTTTGATGCACCATCTTACGCTCCTTCTGTTAAAACTTATAATTCCAAAAACAATACATGGGTAGGCATCAAGTCGACACTTGATTCTTTTAAAGATTCTTCAGATGCTTACATGGTATTTATAAGAGGTGATCGTACTGCGAATGTATTGAGCTCTCCGGTAACTGAAACTACTCTTAGGACAAGAGGTGAATTGAGGTCAGGTGATCAGCCATCTATCAATATTGCACCGGGTCAGTTTATCGCAATTGGAAATCCCTATGCATCTAAAATTGATCCCAGAAAGATTCTTACCACACGTAATATGTTTTATTATTATTGGGATCCTCAACTGGGAAACAGTTATGGCGCGTACAGAACAATAAAGATTGGTAAAAACGGAAAAATGAAAGTAATACCGTCTATCAGTAATAATAAAGACGAGGTAACCTATATCAATAGTGGAGAAGCTTTTTTTGCATTCAATGAAAAAGGCGGCTCTCTTCAAATTACAGAAAATAGTAAGGTTGATTCTGTGAATCCGGGTTCTTTCCTGCGGCCTGCTGGGGCCAGGGGCGCACTAAATGATGACGACGAACTGGAGATCAACTTATTTAATGTTTCCAATGGCCAGGAGAAACTTGTGGATGGTGTTTTACAAGATTTCAATGCTGATTACAGCAATAGTTTGGATGAAAATGATGCTGTCAAATCGGCTAATACCGGGGAAAATCTGAGTATTAAATCTCAAAATACCGTGCTTGCCATGGAAAGCAAATCGTTGTCATCCGGGAGTGATACTACTCAACTGAATTTTACAGGAATGAGTTATGCCAATTACCGTTTTAAAATAAATCTTACAGAGCAGGCCAATGACAGAGAAGCATTTTTAGTGGACAGGTTTACAGGAAAATCTACTCCGATTGATCTTGGCGGAACAACTACCTATGATTTTACTATCGTCAACAATTCGGGTTCTTACGCCGCAAACCGTTTCCTGGTTGTATTTCGCAAGATGACCATCATGCCGGTTACCTTTACCTCAGTTACTGCTGAGAAAAAAGATAATAAAATCAACGTAATCTGGAAAATTGAGAATGAAGAGAATGTGAATAATTATAGCATAGAAAGATCTTCTGACGGAACTCATTTTAACGCAATCGGATCTGTAAATGCTGATCATTCCACACAATATCAGTTTACAGATGATAAACCGTTGTCGGGGGTTAATTTTTACAGAATTGTTTCCGTTGATTTAGATGGCAAAAAGGGATATTCTGAAATAGCAAAGGCAACCATCGATCAGATTGATGTGAAATCAATGAGCATTTTCCCCAATCCGGTTGTTGGAAATAATGTTCATTTGCAAATGAAAACTTCTGTAAACGGCGTTTACTATTTCAGCATCAGAAATCAGGCCGGGCAAACGATTGATTCCAGGCAGGTAAATGTAAATATTGGTCAGAGTTCCATGGATATTAAACCTACGATCAAATTGGCAAGTGGAATTTATACACTTGAAATAACATACCCCACCGGAGAACAATCCACGCTGCGGTTTGTGAAATAAATAATTTTTTAATCCGTAAAAAGAAAATAGCTTCTCAGGATTTGAGGAGCTTTTTCTCTTTTGTTCGTCAATGGTTTTAGAATAAATTTTTTGATAATACAAGAATGATATTTTGACTAATTGTCATCATGTCAGTTTACATTAAGATGGCATTTTATTTGGTTTGTGGAAGAAAAAATCAGGTTCCATGCAAAAAGGAAGTATCAGGGTACAGACAGAGAATATTTTCCCTATTATTAAAAAGTTTTTATACAGTGATCACGAAATCTTTGTTCGTGAGCTTATCAGCAATGCGGTAGATGCCACTCAAAAATTGAAGACACTTGCGTCTTCCGGCGAATTGAAGAGTGATATAGGAAATATCGATATTCACGTGAAAGTTGATAAGGAAAAAAAGACAATTACCATTTCAGACAAAGGAATCGGGATGACGGCTGATGAGTTGGATAAATATATAAACCAGGTCGCATTCAGCGGAGCTGAAGAATTCTTGCAGAAGTATAAAGGGAAAAATGAATCCAACATTATAGGCCATTTTGGATTGGGATTTTATTCTTCTTTTATGGTGAGCAGCAGTGTCGAAATTTTTTCTAAAAGTTATAAGGAAAATTCCAGGGGCGTTCATTGGTCCTGCGACGGAAGCCCTGAATACGTGTTGGAAGATGCTGAAAAATCAGACCGTGGGACAGAGATCGTTTTGCATATAAATGATGAGAGCAGTGAGTTTCTTGAAGACGGGCGTATAAGAAGTATTCTGGAAAGATTTTGCCGGTTTCTTCCTGTTCCGATATTTCTGGACGGAAAAGAAGAAAAGGACAATGAACAGATTAATAACACACAGCCGGCATGGACGAGAAAACCGTCTGAACTGAATAAAGAAGATTACGAAAAATTTTATAGCGAGTTATATCCCTTTGCAGAAATGCCACTTTTCTGGATTCATCTCAATGTGGATTATCCTTTTAATCTGACCGGTATTCTCTATTTTCCAAAGTTGAAAAACACTTATGAGGTTCAAAAAAATAAGATACAGCTATACAGCAATCAGGTGTTTGTTACGGATGAGGTAAAAGATATTGTCCCTGAATTTCTGATGTTATTGCATGGTGTTATAGACAGTCCGGATATTCCGTTAAATGTAAGCAGGAGTTATTTACAAGGCGACCCCAACGTCAAAAAAATCAATAATTATATTACGCGAAAGGTAGCCGACAAGTTGGAGGAATTATTCAAGACTGATAGAAAATCATTTGAAGAAAAATGGGAAAATATCGGATTGTTTGTGAAATACGGAATGATTACGGAAGATAAATTTCTCGAAAAAGCAAAAGGCTTTATGCTTTTTCAGGAATCAAATGGAAAATTTGATACACTTGAAGAGTACAAAAAAGCAGTTGAACCAAATCAGAAAAATAAGGAAGGCAAATACGTTATCATTTATTCCAATGATCCTGTTCAACAAAATAGTTTTATAAAGGATGCAGAAGGCCGCGGTTACAAAGTTGTCACGATGGAGACGATGATTGATGCTGCATTTATCAGCAATATTGAAATGAAGTGGGATGATGTAAGATTCATCAGGGTTGATGCAGATACGGCAGATAATCTGGTGGACAAGAATGAGAACAAAGACAGTGTATTGAGCGAAAAAGAGAAAGATGTATTAAAAGAATTCTTCAAATTGCAAATTGATGGGTTAAATACAACTGTCGAGATAAAAGGTCTTTCGCCGGAAGGTCATCCGGTGGTTGCTGTCCAACCCGAGATGATGCGCCGGATGAAAGAGATGGCATCTATGGGAGGAGGTATGAGCGGGTTTTATGGAAATCTTCCGAATGAAATTCAATTGGTCGTAAATGGTAACCATCCGGTGTATAAAAAAATTCTTTCTGAATCGGATGAATCCAAACAAAAAAACATGGTTCGAAACCTGGCCGATATGGCTTTGCTTTCTCAGGGTTTATTAAAAGGAAATGAGCTGACTGATTTTATAAACAGGAGTGTCAATCTGATGGAGGGCAAAGAGAAGAGCCGGATTATTACTGATATTTAGCGGATAAAAATTAAAATAAATTTTGAATTTTAGAGTTCAGTTTTATCTGTTGGGTTCAAGGCAAGTATTGAAAAGTCGAGGTAATCCATTTTTCTGTAATTCCACAATACACTGAAACCCGCACTCTGGAATATTTCTTTTTCAGTGGGATTGAAATACAAAATAAATATTTCGCGTGGATTGGACTTAACTGAATCCAACATGTTTCGTACAACGGGTAGCATTACACCCTGATCGAAAGGATTGAAAAAAGTAAAAATGCTGTCACCTGGTTCAAACTTGTAGTTGATAGCATCTATGTTGAAGACCTCAAAATTTGTATCCGGATAATCGGGCTGAATTTTTTTTAGATTTTCTTCTGCGTCGTTGCAAAGTTCTTCTGCAAACTCGATTCCTTTGATTTTTTGAAAACCAAAGTGGGCTGCGACAGCCATGATTCTTCCTTTTCCACATCCAAAATCTACAACATTTCCTCGTGGTTTTAATGATTGTAAATATCTGAATGCTTTCTCAATTATAAAATAATTTACCGGCTGATAAATAAATGCATTTTCTTTATGGAGAGAGGAAATGGTAAGCTTTTTTAAATCATTAAATCCGGTAGAATTGATTTTATATTTTTTCTCGCCCCGTATTTCGTGATAAGTGGTGAATAGAGCAAGGGGCAGACTCCAGTTTGTAAATACAAATATGAAGTAGTTCCAGTATTTCAGGAATTTCATGGTAATTTATTTACTGTTTCTGAAATCAATAATGTTTATTTGAAGATTGCTGCTGTTGTTCCAAATATTTTCTTCAATTGAGAAAACAAAATCAATTGGATTTTCCGTTCTGAGGGAAGGCAATTTTTCTGCCATGTTAAATGCAATTCCGTTCAGAGAGGTTGAGTCATATTGTCTGAAGGTGAATCGAACATGTTTTTCATTCAAAACCCTGGGAGGTATATCAAGAGTAATTCTTTTTGTAAGGAAAATGGGTTTGGTGTTTTCCGGGCCGAATGGTTCCATTCTGCAAATGGTTCTGTAGAGTTTAAAGTTGATTTCATCCAGGGAAATCTCTGAATCGATATAAATTTTCGGGATCATATCCTCCGGGGAAATGGTATTGGATACTACTTTGTCAAATTCATCTGCAAACCTGTTCAGATGAGATTCTGCCAATGAAACGCCTGCTGCGGAAGCATGTCCTCCAAACTTTTCAAGTGAATTTTCACATTGTTTCAAAGCTTCATAAATATTGTAACCATTGACACTTCTCGCACTTCCCTTGATGGATTCAGAACCATCGGTTAGAATAACAGCAGGCCTGTAATAATTTTCAACCATTTTGCTGGCAATGATTCCAAGTATGCCCTGATGCCAATCTTTGTGAAAGAGAACAGTTGTTTTCTTTTGAGAATAAGTTGAATCTTTCTCCACGCAGGCGATTGCTTCCTCAGTTGCTTTTTGAAGTAATGTTTTTCTTTGATTGTTTAATTCCTGAAGTTGACGGGCAAGTTCATCGGCCTGGTCCATATTATCTTCAATCAATAATTTAACAGCCAGGTTTCCGTGGGCCATTCTTCCTGCTGCATTGATCCTGGGAGCGAGATAAAATACAGTTTTTTCATTATTGAATTTTTGATCAGAACCACAAACTTTTTTTAAAGCATGTAAACCAGTGCAAGGGTTTGTATTTAATTTTTTCAGTCCATGCCAGGTAATAATTCTGTTCTCACCGGTGAGAGGTACGATATCCGCGCCAGTTGCGAGTGCTGCGAGATCGAGTAATTGAAGATAATTTTCTTCAGGAAGATTCAAATAGGTATTTAATGCACAAAATAATTTAAATGCAACTCCACAGCCACAAAGTTCTTTAAAAGGATAGGGGCATCCTGGTTGCTTGGGATTGAGAATTGCTTTTGCTGGCGGAAGAATATCTCCGGGAATGTGGTGGTCACAGACAATGGTTGAAATATGATTGTCTGATGCGTATTTAATAAGCCCCACTGAGTTGATCCCGCAATCAAGAGAAATGATTAATCTGAATCCGTTTTGAATGGCATAATCAATCCCGGCCTTGCTTATTCCATATCCTTCTGCATATCGATCAGGTAAATAGTAATCGAATTCTTTTTGATCATAAATTTTGCTCAGATAGCGGTACGATAAGGCTATTGAGGAGGTACCATCTACATCATAATCACCATAAAGCAAAATTTTTTCTTTTTGATTTATCGCAGCCAAAATGATTTTTACTGCTTTGTCCATGTCCTTCATAAGAAAGGGATCATGGAGATTTGACAATTGGGGATGAATAAATTCTTTAACCTGTTTAAATTTTTCAAGACCCCGCTGAACAAAAATTTTGCTTATAATATTTGAAGTGAGACCCAATTCTTCCTTTAGCTTGGCAGCCTTTTCCTGTTCGACAGTTTGGACTTTCCAGTAGTAGTTGACCATGTTTTTATTATGGTTCTAAATCTACTAATATTTCCTGTCAGTTGTGTATTTCACCAGTTCTTCAAGTCCGTCGCGAATATCAGATTTCGGAAATCCATATAGAATATCCAGCGCTTCCTGACGATACTCAATCATTTTTTGAGTGGCATATTTTATTCCGCCCGAATCTTTTACCATTTGCAACACCCAGTTAATCTTTTTCTGATTATGGTTTTCGTTTTTTATAATGAAAATAATTTTTCTTTTATCACTTGCATCTGAATGGTTAAGGGTATAAATAAGTGGCAGGGTCAGTTTTTTTTCTTTAAGGTCATTTCCCGTGGGTTTCCCGACATCTTCGTTTCCATAATCGAACAAGTCATCTTTAATTTGAAAAGCGATACCTGTTTTTTCTCCAAACAACTTCATCCTGTCAGAGATTTCAAGGTTTTGGGTGCTGCTCCATGCCCCAACCGCACAAGCCGAAGCCATCAGAGACGCGGTCTTGCTCTGAATGATCTGGAAATAAACATCTTCTTTGATATTTAATTTTCTTGCTTTTTCAAGTTGTAATAACTCTCCCTCACTCATTTTTTGAACGGCTTCAGACAGAATGTGGAGATGTTGGAACTCATTGTATTTTGTTGAAAGCAGCAGCCCTTTGCTAAGCAAATAGTCCCCCACCAGGACAGCGATTTTATTTTTCCAAAGAGCATTGATTGAAAAAAAGCCCCGTCTTTCATAGGATTCATCCACCACATCATCATGAACCAGTGTTGCAGTATGTAGCAATTCAACAAGAGCTGCGGCCCGATAGGTAGATTCACTGACCTCTCCGTTCAATTTGGCACAAAGAAAAACAAACATGGGCCGGATTTGCTTTCCCTTCCTTTTAATGATGTATTTCATGATTCTGTCAAGAGAAGGGTTTTGACTTTTAACAGCTTCAGAAAACTTTCTTTCAAAAGTCTTGAGCTCCTCTGCGATCAATTGTTTAGGAAGTTTCATTTTGGTGATTCAAAGGGAGCAATTTAATCCACAATCGTGTTAGCCCAAAATTTTACTATTCTTTATAATGTTTTTTCTGGATGCCACTTGCAGCGTTTTGATGACAAAAGGTGTCATCAAAAGGATAAACTGCAATAATTTTCAAGCGGTTGGCTATTTAATGAAATGCAAAAAATAATTTGAATTATAAGTTCCGTTTGATATTTTTGCACAATTGTTAGGTTATTATTTAGAAATCATTAATCAAAAAGTTATGGCAAGCAAAAAGTTTAAGCTATTGTTGCTCGGCGTTTTTTCTCTGACATGTTTTGGTGCGTATGCGCAGGAACAGGATACCAGGGTTTATAACGTTTTTGACTCAACAGTTGTTCCTTCAAAGAGTCAGGCGCAGCAAAATGAATTTATGAACAACACGTACGATTTTCCGGCTAAGCCCAGGAACGAATGGGAACTTGGTGTTTCAGGAGGATTGTTTACTGAAAGCAGCGATGTTTCAGCAAAATTACCAACATTCGGATTTGGAGTTCACGTACGTAAAGCTTTGGGATACGTTTTCTCTTTGAGAATGCAATATACCAACGGTATCGCAAAAGGTTTGAACTGGAAGGGCTCCAAAGCATTTGGGAATGATCCGGCTTGGGTAAATGCGGGTTATGTTCCAGGGTCTGATATTGTTTATTACAACTATCGTGCACACATTCAAGACCTCCAACTTCAGGGTATATTCACTTTGAATAATATCCGTTTTCATAAAGCGAAGACTAACATGGTATTCTATTTAGGTGCTGGTGTTGGTGGAACGATCTTTAATACGCATATCAATGCTTTAAACGGGAATACAAAATATAATTTTAACAGTATCACGGCTTCAGGCTATACAAATAGAAAAGATATTAAGAATCAGTTGAAAGCCATGATGGATAATACTTATGAAACTCCGGCTGAAGATAACAAAGCTAATTCGGCAACTGTTTTTGGTCAAATTTTTAAACCAAGTGCTTCTTTAATCGCTGGTATTTCCTTCCGTTTGGGGGCAAGGGTTAATTTGGCTTTGGAAGACAAGTTTACTATGCTGAAGACTGATTTGCTGGATGGCCAACAATGGCAGGAACATCCTGTTTCAGAGCCGGCTCAAACCCGTGATTTTGATTCTTACAATTACCTCAGTTTAGGTTTGAACTTTAATATTGGTAAGAAATCTGTTGAACCTCTTTGGTGGATCAATCCGCTTGATTATGCTTACAGCGAGTTGAACAACCCGAAACACATGAAATTGCCAAAACCTGTATTGCCTGATGAAGATGGTGATGGTGTAACCGATCAATTTGACAAATGCCCGAATACTCCGGCAGGCGTTAAGGTTGACGTAAATGGTTGCCCGCTTGATACAGATGGTGACGGTGTTCCGGATTACAAGGATAAAGAATTAATTACTCCTACTTATTGTCAACCGGTTGATGCCGATGGCGTAGGTAAGTGCCCGGATCCTGAATGCTGCAAGAACCTACAGGTTCAGGCCAATACATGCAATATCGGAGATTTGCCAAGTGTTACTTTCAGGAAGAATAGCAGTGTATTGAGCAACGATGCAAAAGCAATGTTGTCAACTGCAGCTTCCAAATTGAAGGACAATCCCAATTGCTCGATTACTGTAACAGGTTATCCTGAAGCATCTAAAGCTTCTCAGGCTTTGTGTAACAAGAGAACCAGTGCAATCAAGGCTTACCTGACTGAAAAGGAAGGTATCAGCGCAGATCGTATCGAAGCCAACTGTGAAATTGGTGGCGGTGCCGCTAATACAGTTGATCTCAGGGCCAAATAAAACCACTTTTTGCTCAATGATAAACCCTTCTCAATCTTTGGGAGGGGTTTTTTTATGCACAGTCAATTAGATAAAAATTAACTGAATAGAACAACGGAAAACTTTATTTAATCAGAAATTTGAATGGAATCAATTAATTTTGCAATTCTTTCATGAAAAGACCTCCTGTTTTTTTGGTATCATTAGTCTTTCTTCTTGCCTGCAATAGCAAGTTTACAAAAATATTGAAGAGCACCGACAGTGATTACAAGCTGAAAATGGCTGATCAATATTATGATGCAAAGAATTATAATAAAGCCCAACAGCTATTTGTAGAATTGTTCCCAGTATTTAAAGGCTCGGATAAATTTGAAGATTTGTATTATAAATATGCATATTGCTCTTACTATCTGAAAAATTACCTCGATGCTGAAAATTTGTTCAACGGATATTTGGGAGTCTTTCCAAACAGTTCCAGGGCCGAGGAGATAGCCTATATGCATGCATTGACTTTTTATAAACAATCGCCAAAAGTTGAATTGGATCAAACAAATACCTTGAAGGCAATTGGTATGATGCAGACATTTATAAACAATTATCCAAATTCAAGCCGGGTAAAGGAAGCTCAGACAATTATAGACGAAGCCAGAAGAAAATTGGAGGATAAGGATTACAGGTCAGCAAAGCTTTATTATGATATTGGACAGTACCAAGCCGCTGGAATTTATTTTACAAACCTTTTGAATAATTATCCGGATAGCCACTCAGGCGATGAATATATGTTTATGGTAATCAAATCTTATTATGAATTTGCAAAACTGAGTATCCCGGACAAGCAGGAAGAACGTTACCAAAAGGTTGTTTCAGAATATTTTGATTTTGTGGATCGTTTCCCTGAAAGTAAATTATTAAAAGAAGCCGAAGATTTTAAGAACATAAGCGAGAATCATATTAAACAATTAAAAAATGAACAAATTACGTCGTCAACAAACAGCTAATATTCCAAGTGTAATTGAAACTAAAAACCTTGTGGACATTAAGGATAAGACGGGCAACCTATACGAATCTGTGGTTATTATAGCAAAAAGGGCTAACCAGATTAGTATCAATATTAAAGAAGAATTGCACGAGAAACTGGAAGAGTTTGCTACTCATACAGACAGCCTGGAAGAAATTCATGAAAACAAAGAGCAAATAGAAATTTCAAAAGCATTTGAAAAATTGCCAAATCCGGCTATTCTTGCTACCTATGAATTTATGGAGGATAAGATTTATTTCCGTAAAAACGAGGATAATCTGTTTGCATAGGTAAGTGCGAAAAGTGAAAACCTTAATTAATTAAGTATTTTTATTGGCGGTTAATTCCGCCAATTTTTATTTCTCAGGTACAACCGTTTTATTTTGGAAATGCTTAAAGCGAAAAAAATACTTTTATGTGTGACCGGCAGTATTGCTGCTTATAAGGCTGTATATCTATTACGGCTATTGCAGAAAGACGGCGCTTTAGTCAGGATAGTAATGACCAAAGAAGCGACAAATTTTGTTTCGTCTTTGACTTTTTCAACTCTTTCAAAAGAAAGAGTATTAATTGACTTTACGGAAAATGATAATTGGGAGAATCATGCTTTGCTTGGCCGGTGGGCCGATTTAATTCTGATAGCACCCGCATCTTGTAATACCATTGCATTGATGGCACATGGGATTTGTAATAACCTTCTGCAGGCTGTTTACCTTTCAGCAACATGTCCGGTAATGTTAGCGCCGGCAATGGATGAAGATATGTGGAAACATCCTGCTACGCAAAGGAATATTCAACAATTGATTCATGATGGAATTAAGGTATTGGATGTGGCCGAAGGAGAATTAGCAAGTGGACTTTTCGGGAAAGGAAGGATGATAGAGCCTGAGGAGGTTTTTAAAGAAGTAATTCATTTCTTTTCGAAAAAAGAACGTTTTGTTGGAAAAAAGATTCTTGTCACAGCAGGACCCACTGTAGAACCTATAGACCCGGTCAGGTTTATAAGCAATCATTCTTCCGGAAAAATGGGTGTAGCAATTGCGGATGCATTTGTGGCTGAAGGGGGAGTGGTTACCCTGGTACACGGCCCAATGACTGAAAAGGTTGAAAAAGGGATTAATGAGGTATCTGTTCAGACCGCTCAAGAAATGTATTCAGCATGTCTGAAAGAATTAAGCACTTTTGACATCATAGTTATGGCCGCCGCTGTGGCTGATTATTCGCCGGCAGAAAAGTCAAGTGAGAAAATCAAGAAAGCACAGGATTTTCTAAGAATTGATTTGAAGAAAACGCCGGATATTCTTGTAGAAGCAGGTAAAAGAAAAAAGGAAAATCAGATTTTGATTGGGTTTGCATTGGAAACTGAAAACGGCGTTGAGAATGCATTAAAAAAACTCGATAAAAAAAATGCAGATTTTATAATTCTGAATTCTTTAAGAGATCAGGGAGCAGGATTCGGCAAAGACACTAATAAAATTTCTATTTTTGGGAAGAACGGTTTTCGCAAAGATTTTCCGTTGAAATCCAAACGGGAATTAGCTTACGATATTTTGAATTTAATCTCTCAGCACCCATGAAGAAAATCATCATTGTAATTTTGGCTTTCTTGTTTTCTGCAACCGGTAATGCCCAGGAATTGCGGGCAAGGGTGTCGGTAATCAGTAACCGTGTGGGGAGTACAGTAAATAAAAATGTTTTTCAAACATTACAAACGGCATTAAATGATTTTATCAACAACCGCAAATGGAGTAATGATAATTTCAAAACAAATGAAAAAATTGATTGTGGATTCCTTTTTAACCTTGAATCCACAAATGTGCAGGATGTTTACCGCGCATCACTCACCATTCAGTCAGCAAGGCCTGTTTTCAATTCGAGCTATTTGTCACCTATAATCAACTACAAGGACAATGATTTGACTTTTAAATACATTGAATTTCAGCAGTTGGATTTCAGCGACACCCGAGTAAGTGGAAATGATCCTCTCACGGCCAATCTGACAGCGGTAGTTGCATATTGGATAGATATTATTTTGGGAATGGATTATGATTCCTTTTCTCCGTCAGGGGGCAATCTCTATTTTCAAAAAGCTCAGAATATTGTTAATAATGCACCGGATGGCAGCAACATTTCGGGTTGGAAACCTTTTGATGGGACAAGAAACAGGTATTGGCTTGCCGAAAATCTTTTGAACAGCGGATACACTTTGTTCCATGATGCCATTTATAATTATTACCGGAAAGGCCTGGATAAAATGTATGAAAATGAAGCCACCGGAAGGAGTGGGATATTGAATGCGCTGAATTCATTAAATACCCTGAATAATGACAATGCGAATACAATGGAAGTTCCTTTTTTCTTTCAGGCTAAATCAGATGAATTAATAAAAATATTTTCCAAAGCTTCCCCCTCCGAGAAGGCAAAAGCATTGGATATGTTGCAAAAACTGGATGTGCCTTCTGCCAATAAATATCAGGATCAGTTAAAGTGAAAATCATAATCGTTTTAGTAGTTGCCGGAATTATTTTTACCGGTTGCAAAGGAAAAGTAAGGCCGCCCAAAGGGGTTTTATCAAAAGAAAAAATGTCGTCTGTGCTTTGGGATATGTTTCAGGCACAGGGATGGGCACAGCAGGCCTCTTTAAAAGATTCTTCTCTTAATTTACCGGCGGAGACAAAAATTCTAAGTGATAAAGTTCTTCAGATACACAATTTGTCACCACAGGATTTTTCAAAAAGCTACAATTGGTACCTGAAACATCCTGATATTTTTGATGAGCTTTTGGATACCTTGTATATGCGTAAATCAAGAATTTCCGGGCCTACGCTTAAACGTGAGCCGCATGAACCGGCAAGGTTAGAGAAACCCAAAATTAATCCGTTGGAAAAAAGAAACCTGACGGGACATCAGGCTCCATCAATTAAATAAAAAGTGTTGATTTGCTAATCAATCAGGGAATTCTTCATTGCATAGAATACCAGCCCTACTGAGTTTTTGACACCAAATCTCTCCATCAACCTGTCTTTGATCGCTTCCACTGTTCGTGGACTTATATCCATTTTTTGAGCTATTTCCTGAGCGGTGAATTCCATGCAAACCAGTGAAAGGACTTCTTTTTCTTTATCGCTGATGACGATTTCAGAATTCAGATTTGGACTGAATTTCTGTTTGGCATAATTCTTTTTAATCAAAACCCTGTTGACAAAATTGTTGAGATAGAAACCATTTTTCATCACATCATTCAGCGCCTGTCTTATTTCTGTGGGTTCAGTGTTTTTTAAGAGATAACCATTGGCGCCTATTTCCATCAGATGTCCAACAAACCGCTCATCTTCAAACATTGTCAGTATGAGAATTCTTACCTCCGGGAAATTTTTGTTTAAATACTTGGTTGTTTCGATGCCGTCTTTGACAGGCATTTTCAGATCGAGGAGTACAATATCAGGCCGTTCCCTTTCTATCCCTTTAATCAGTTCGTCACCGTTTTCCGCCTCAAACAGAAACTGGATATTCGGGTATGGTTTCAGAGACAGGATAACACCTTTCCTGAAAATCTGATGATCATCTGCAATGGCAACTTTGATAATTTCTGAAGACATCTTTTCCGGTTTTACATGGATGAGACAAATATACTAACCATTGTTTTATAATCCATAATCGCGTGGCACTTCAAGAGTTACTTTGTAATATGACTGTGTATTATCCATTTCAAAATAAATATTTGCATGCAAGACACTCACCCGGCTGTGGATATTTTTGAGTCCCAATCCTGTTGACTTCTTTTCCATCCTGTCAAACTGTTCTTGTAATAATCCTTTACCATCGTGATGCAACCGGTAATAAACGTAATTGGCCTGTGAATTTTGAGTCAGATGAATAAATCCGGCGCTGCTGTGTTTTAAAATATTATTTACCAATTCCTGTATAATCCGGAATACCAGCAATTCCTGTTCATCTTCCAGTGTTTTGGTTGTATCATTAAATCGTGCACTCGCATTGATTTTTCCTGAATTATTGATCTTGTCAAACATATCAGCCAGTGCGGCATCCAGACCAAAATTTTTGAGTGTGGGTGGCATCAGGTCATGAGAAATATTGCGGATTAACTGAATGGTGTCATCAATAATTTGTCTTGTACTGAAGATTGCCTGCAATTGGGTGGCGGTATCCTGGTGCACAAGGTTTTCATTTAAGTAAAGCCGGGCAGTAGCAAGCAAAGGGCCGGCATCATCGTGCAAGTCGGCCGCAATTTTTTGCCTTTCTTCTTCCTGGAATTTTACCGAAGCCTGAAGCATAAACTGCTGTTTTTCCTTTTCAAGTTCCTGAGTAAGATGATTGAAATAAATAATCCGTTTTTGATGCAGGATCAAAACCAAAACCAACATCACACCCATGAAGAGCATGCCCACAGTGCCGACTATTAACATCGTTAGACCAATACCCGGCGTGACTTGCAGAAAGTTCATGTCTTACAATGTTAGCTTTTTTGTGACAGAATGAGCTCGTCGCCCAAATCTAAGTTTTCGAATTGAGTCTTTTTTTCCGGATTTATTTTGAGGAAAGGACGGGTAAAGGCAAAGGCAAGAAGTAAATTTTTCAAAATGTTGGCGCCATAATTAATGAACAAGTAATATTTTCTGAAATCAGGATCGTCTCCCATGGAATCGGTCAGGAGGTAGAGAAAAAAGGTTCCGGAGACAAACAGAAAGAATGTGACTATTACCCAGAAATTAAAGGTGTTATAGACCATCATGTTAAGTGTGTGTGTAACCTGATAATACAAATAATAGCCACAAAGTAATATTAGAATTAAGGATTCAATACCTATAGCAAAGGAATCAAATTGTTGATCTCTATTTATTATGAATAAGTCAAGTAAAGCAAAAATTATGAAACCTAACCATGTACCGAATATGACTAATTTAATTTTATGTTTTCTGGGGAAAAGATAGTAATAGAAAAGACAGAAAAATGAAAATTCTATGAAGGTATAAGAGGCAAAAATCAAATATGTATGTTCTCCTAATGTTGATGGAAAAACTTTAGCTGCAAAAAAAGTTAGTAACTCCTGAAAAATGCAATAGATAGAATAAAATAAAACTACCCTTACTGCTGGTTCTTTCTTATTTCGCGTGAAAAAGAAGTAAATCAGTAAGGGTAGTAAATAAGAAATAATATAAACTAATGCAAAGACTCTCAAAGTAGTGATGTTTGACTATCAAATATAACTACCTTTCAAAGAGTTTATTGTATTTACATCTATATTTTTTCCGTAAAAATACTGTTCTTAGCTTTGAGTCTTAGTTGTAGTGGTTGTTGTTTTCGGTGGGAAAAGAAGATCCCAGTCCCAAATTGTTCTGTCAGCCACGATTCCGTCCTTAACTTCCACGTCACCTGCGGGGGTAACTACTGAGAAGGTAAAAATGTCGTGTCCGTCAGCATCCACACCTGTGTAAACCAGATGCTCTTCGCCGGCTTCATTCAAGCCTTTACGAAAAGAGATTCCAACACAACCCGGTTGATTTAAGATCTTTTCAAGGATGTTGCGGCCAATAAAATGACCCGGAACGGCCTCAGGGAATGCTTCTCTAAAAGCAGTCACCATCTTGTAGCCTTCTTCCTGGCCAATGTTAGCACCAACATCAGCTTTCTTGATCTCCAGAAGTGCTTTTTGATTCATGGTAATTTAGTTTAATTGTTCTGAAAATTGGTTTAAAACGAATACTAACTTCCTCAAAATCGCAATACTACGCAACCTCATCTTTTGAAACGGGGTTATACGATAATCACTGAAATGCAATGCTGGTAAGCATTCTAATAAAAATTATTTTTATTTTCCAGCAAAAATAAAAGGTACTACTACTGGCAAAAATAGTAAATTTACCATGCAAATGTGCATAACTTACGTTCGTATAAATCCAATATGTATATAGTAAAAAACCGGAAAATAAGTTGTTCCGGTTAGGTGAAATACGTTCTTTTAAAAAATTACGCTGCTCTGAAAATCTTTTAATGGATAGAAAACTGGGGGTTACAGTTTCGACTGATTAAAATTTCGGTAAGGTCACAAATGAATAAGTAAAAATAAAAAATGTGAGTACGGGGATACAGAGCATTATTACTTTTATTTAAGTATGTATTTTTTACTGGTATTGAAAGGGCAAATACCAACTTTTTCCCGAGAAAAAACAATAGAGCCTGATTTTTCCCGTTAATATTAATATATTTACAATTGTACTAACTGAAATAAATTCAATGTCTAACAACCAGGAATTGATCAAAGTGGCCATTGCTGATGATCACAAAATATTCCGGGATGGAATTAAAATGGCAATTGGGAGCAGGGAGAACCTAAAAATTATATGGGAAGCTGAAGACGGAAAGGATCTTCTCCACAAAATTGCTATTAAAAATCCCGATGTATTATTGATGGATATCAGAATGCCGGAAATAGACGGAATCAATGCCATTGAGCTTCTTCGCAAAGAATATGATGATGTCAAAATCATTGTTCTGACCATGTACGATGATCAGCAGACCATCAGCAAAATGATGGAAAATGGCGCTAATGCATTTCTTACAAAAACGACAGATCCCGACGAAATTTACGAAGCCATCCTCACTGTAATGAATGATGATTTTTATTTTAATCAGCTTGTCAACAATGCTGTGATGGGAAAGCTGATGCAGAAGAAAAGCGTAAGGCGGCAATACGGTACCCAAATACCCGTAAGCTTCAATGAAAAAGAATTAAAGATTTTACAACTCCTTGGTGAAGACAAAACAACAAACGAAATTTCCAAAATAGTTTTCCTTAGTCCCAGAACCATTGAAACCATCAGGCAGAATATGAAAAACAAAGTGGGTGCAAAAACTATCGGTGGCCTTCTTATGTACGGGATGCGGCACAAAATGATAGAATAAATTACCCTGGCTGATTTTTTACAAAATAATCTATCATCGTTTTTCTCACTGCATCTTTCATTTCCTCAAAATCCCGGAAATTGTCGGGTGAAATTTCAGGAAGAAAATGCAACTCGATTCTGTGAGGATGATAATAAAATGTTTTATCCACAGGTAAAATCTTTTTTGTATTGAAAATAACAGCAGGGATAAGAGGGGTTCCTGTATCCTGCGCAAGACGAAAAGCTCCGTTATGAAAATCTTTCATGGGAAGTTTGGTTCTGTTGCGGGTTCCTTCCGGATAAATACACATGTGCATTCCTTTCTTCAACACGCCTGTCATTTCTATGAAACTTTTCACCCTGCTATCTTTGTCTTTTCTGTCAACAAGTATTGATCCTCTTCTATAAACAGTTCCGAATATCGGGATTTTAGCCATTTCAGCTTTTGCAATCGTTTTGTTTGGTCCGGGTACAAACGGGGTCAAGACAAGGACATCCACAAATGAATTGTGATTGACTGCGACGACATATACTTTTCCTTTTCTGAAATTTTCTTTTCCCTTCACTTTAAAGGGACAGCCTGTCATAAAAAGATAAAACCGGATCCAGCCAATGGAGACAATTCTGAAAAATTCTGTTTTGTCCGGTTCCTTTAGCCAGGATGAAAGGATAACAATCACAGCAACCGGGATAATAGTGGCTGTGAATAGTATCAATGCCCATAAGGCCATCAATCTGTAAAAGATATTTTTCAATATTTTCATTTTATAAAATCCAGTCAATAGGCTGTTTGCCTTCCCTGGTCAATATTTCATTTGTTTTTGAAAAATGTTTGCAGCCAAAAAATCCGTTGGTTGCGCTCAGCGGTGAGGGATGGGCTGCTGTCAGGATAAAATGTTTTTTGCTATCTATCAGATGCCTTTTACTTTTTGCAAATCCGCCCCACAATAAGAAAACCAATCCTTCCTTTTTATCTGATAACAATTTTATAATTGCATCTGTAAAAATTTCCCATCCGATTTTGCTATGGCTCATCGGCTCATTTTTTCTAACGGTCAGACTACTATTTAATAATAAAATCCCCTGTCTGGCCCATTTGGTCAAATTGCCGGAATGAGGAATTGGCAACCCAATATCAGAATGTAATTCTTTAAAAATATTTATCAGAGAGGGTGGCGCTGCTATACCGTCGGGAACAGAGAAACACAATCCTTGTGCCTGGCCTGGATTGTGATATGGATCCTGGCCGAGAATAACAACTTTCACTTTATTGAAGGGAGTTTGTTCAAATGCATTAAATATTTCATTGCCCTTCGGATATATAATTTTTCCTGAGGCTTTTTCAGTTTTCAGGAAACGAACTAATTCGGTGAAGTAAGGTTTTGAGAACTCATTCTGAAGTTGATTATTCCATGAAGATTCAATTTGTACATTCATTTTTCAAGGATCATCTGTGTGGTTTTCAGAAAATTGAGAGTAAAAATAATCGTGACCCCGGAGCGATTCGAACGCTCGACCCACAGCTTAGAAGGCTGTTGCTCTATCCACTGAGCTACGGGGCCTTTAAAAGTTTTGCAAATATAGCAGAAATATGAGGGGCTTAAAAAAAACAATTCTCAATTTTACATAACAGTTCAATAATTTGAAAAGATAATTCCTACATTGTATGTTATCAATCATTTTAAAATAAAATTTTATGAAGAAGACTTTCTTTATGGCTGTTACATGTTTAATATCTCTACAGCTTTTTGCACAAAATAAACCAGAGGATAAATCAAAAAGAGCCAGTCCTCCTGCAACTGCTTCTCAGAAGCTTTCCAACGGCACTTTAATTAAGATTGATTACAGCCAGCCTTCTTTGAAAGGGCGGATGATTGGAAAAGATGTGGAACCCATGGATGGACAGGTTTGGAGAACCGGTGCCAATGAAGCGACGGTTTTTAATACTGATAAAGATGTGAAAATTGATGGCCATTTATTGCCCGCCGGCAAATATGGACTCTTCACAATTTTTAAAGGCGATGAAGTGACATTCATTTTTAATAAAGTCTGGAATCAGTGGGGAGCCTTCAGCTATAAGCAGGATCAGGATCAGTTGAGAGTGAAAACCAAATGGCAGAAGTTGAGTTCTCCTTCTGAAAAAGTGGTTTTTACGATAAGCCCTCAGGGAAAAACTTCTTTGCGTTGGGGGAATCGAGAAGCGTCATTCACCATCAGGTAATTTTTATTTATAACCTTGTTTCAGATAGGGAGTGAGTACGTTTGAAGGAATAAACAGATTTATTTCTCCGTCTGCATAGGATCGAAGTGCATAGGGTGGATAAAAAAATCCGATGCCCCTGGAGGTTATATAAAATTCATTCGATACCGGGATTGTATCAACAAAAAAACCATTGTCTTTTAATGTTCCTTTATCGGCTTTGAATTGTACCCTTGCTACCAATTCCAATAGTGAGGGTAATTTTTCAATTCCTTCCGTAGTTAAAACATCAGAAATGTGAATCACCTTGCCGGAAGATTTGGATATGTTGATGAGTGATGTTGAATAATTTCCATGGGCGCCGCCGGTATAGGCGAAACTGAATTTTGCAAGAGTCAAAGTCATTGCATTTTCATACATGACATTGATTTGATCGAAGGTTTGCACAGATAATCCCAATCCAAGTTCCTCTGCACTTTTTGGTGAAAGTTGACTATTCTTCCGCACCCAGTTTGTCTTTTGTTTTTCTACCTCCTGAAACAACCAGCTATCGATTTCTTCATTTTCGGGTACGACAAATAATTTTTTTATTGAGTTCTTGATTCCATTTGTGAAAATGTTTTTTTCGACAGGCCAAATAGTCGACTCATTAGATTGAAATGTTGATTTGTTGTTCAGTTTGGGAGACAAATGAGCGCTTGCATGTACCGAAATGACCCGGAATGGTGTGAAAGACGTTGAATCTGCAAAGAATTTAAAAGAAGATTTTTTGGGTGGGGAGTTGCTGGTGAACAAGCTGGTTGAGGAAGTTCCGAAGATGGAGTCCTTGCTGAATTTCCCACGCAATTCGATAACCAGAAATCCACTCATACTTTCCAAAGTGATTGTATCCTTTTTTATTTCTCCTGCCATACGCACCGGATATTGATTCTCTCTAAACCACAAGTATCCATTCAATCCGTCCGAATTAGTAAGATGCAATACTGCATTCAGATGGCCCATCTTTCCTGTAAATGTTTTGTGCCAGGACTCACTTTGTTGCGAATTTGCAATATTGCAGAGAAGGAAAATGCAAACAAGAATCAGATTAAACTTGTGCATGTAAAATTTATTTGGCTGAGATCATACCCATCATCATCAAAGTTTCTGCAATCTTTTTGCCATTGTATTCTATTGCCAATTCTTTGTAGTTGATCAGATCAACAATGGTTCCGATTAAACACAAACCTGCGGTAAAAAAGTAGAGGATGCCCATTCCGATCTGATCTGTCAGAAATCTTTGAACTCCCGCAATCCCTACAAAACCCAGGAGACAGGTTATTAAAATTAATTGCGGATCTTTTCTTTTCGATTGATAGATCTGGCAAAACTGGGTAATCTGTTCATCTGAGTAGCCCTTAACCCGGTTGGAAATAATAGTTATTTCCTCAGGGGATGCATTATAAAGATACTGCAGCAGTATCGGGTTGGTATTGGGTATCATACAGAGGGTTTAAATGTTTTTGTTTAAAAATGGAAATGATTCTCGATGTAATAATAAAGATTGCAGGGATACCAAACGGATGCATTCGGAAAGACGCTGAAAATTCTCCATGAAAGGCAAGATGTATGGATTTTCCCAATCCGCAACCCGGACAAAAATGAAGTCCAAGCATGTGAAATGGGCAAAACGAAAAACCATCGACCGGCATGGGCAAAAAGTATAGCCCTGATAAAGAAAGGATCCAGAAAGAGAGTTCGAAATATTTTTCAAATTTCTTTTTCACGGGAATGACTTTTTGTAAATGTATTACTAACTATCCTAATTTACCTGGATAAAGTCTGGCTTTGTAATAAATTGATTGCTTTGTTCAAAGGAAATGTTCAAACTAAGCTCACCTCCGAAGCTTTTATGATGCGCATTTTTTTGAGGCAGATAAAACCCCTTTATTTCAATCGTTCCGAAAACCAAACTTTCATTTCTGATTCGTAAACCTGTACCTATGAAAGAATAAAGTTTCGCTTTATCAAGTGAAGGCCTGAATATTGTTGCATTGCCAAAAACAAGGGGTGCAAACCGGAATGCGGCAACCCACCACGGACTGAAAAAAATGGATTCTCCCTCCGCAGTTATTCTGAGATTACCTCCCTGAAGTCCGTTTCCGTATTCAGGCATTCCATAGAGAGAACTGTTGATAAATAATGGTTCGTTCAATACAGGATTGATTTGGCGTGTTGCCGTGAAGTTCAGGAAGTAACGGTGAAGCCATTTTTTTCCCATTTTTTTAAGCGGAGAGAAGTAGTTTATCGCACCAAGCAGATTGATGTCTTCAGGTTTACTTTTTGAAATATATCCTTCCGACTTTAAAGTGTAATGGATGTAACTTTTGTTCTCAAGAAATCCATACTTTTCAAAAGAAAGATTAATATAAGGCCTTGAAATGTTTGCCTGAGTAGTATGGCCTGCTGTTGCCGAAAATATTAAACCTTCCGGAATGTCTTCAAATTTTCCAAATCCAAATATGTATTGTGCTTTCAAATAATTCTGCCGGTACAGCGTAAATGATCCCAAAAAAGCCGTGAGGTCTGTGAATTGCCAGTTATATTGCCTCTTATAAATTTCAGGTATGCTTCTGAAAGTTCTTGTGATAACCCTCATTCCCGACAATAACCGCAATCTGTTAGGGTCGTTGGCATAGGCGTAACTCTTTGCATTAATATTGTACCCCAGCCAGCCTTCAAACTGGTAATAATTATACCGATAGTTATTCAGATAAATTGAGTCTGTACTATATCTGTTGGAAGTGTTATGATAACTGGCATTGAACTCATAGGTAAAATTCATAAACCGGTTTAACAGGGGTTTTTCGAGATTGTAATAATAATAATTTTCCTGCCGGGGCATTCGAAGGCTTGAATAATAATTTCTGTAACCAATGGTTTGGTTAATAAAAGATCCTCCCACATTTCGCCTGATTAATTCACCACCCAGTGCAAAATTTTTTTTCCGGTCCTTGTCATAAAGACCATAAAGAATTGCTGCGGTACCACTGCCGGCAATGTTGTCTTCTCCCATTTCGACATTGGTTTTTCTGGGTTCAAATGAGTTGATGGAACCTCCAAGGCTAAAAATATCTTTGACATAAACCGTTACATCTGCCGAATCGGTTTGCTGAATTTGATGTATTTCAATCTCTGCATCCCGGAGATATGACAATCCCCTCAAATATTTTTTATTATCCGCCAATAAGTAAGGATTGATGGTATCTTTCTCTTTGAAAAAAAGATTATTCGCAATGACATTTTCTTTTGTACGATGGTGCAGTGCATTGGCAAGTTTGACAAAAGTACCTCCGCTTTTTCGGGTTGTGTCACGAAAGGAAGATCCAAAGGGAACCCTGACGATATTGATATCCCGAATGATGAAACCACTAAATGGAAGGTATTCCTGATCCAATCTTTTCACCTGGTCCACAGGGGCCTGAGAAGTGTCCCTGCTTATCATCCCTATCACTTCATTAAAGAAACCATTTTTTTTCTTTGCTGTTGAATCACTTTGCTGAGCCATACAGTTGATACAAATGGAAAATAGTATCACCAGACATAAGAACTCTTTTATTAACCGGAAAAAGGATAATAACAGCATAAGGGCTTCAGGTTAATTTACGTTTAATCTTAAAACGCGTTTTTCACCGTCTCTGTAAAATTTTTCTCAATCATTCTCCTTGCAATTTCAATCATGTTGCAAAAAGCAGCTTCACCCGATATTCCATGCCCGATAATAACGGGTTTATTCACTCCGAGAACAGGTACTCCTCCGTACATTTCAAAATTGAACTTTTCAAGGTAAGCATCTTTGATTTTTCTTTTTTGAAAAAGATCATAAAATGACTCTGCAAATTTCAAAAGAACATTTCCTGTAAATCCTTCGCATACATAAACATCAGCTTTGTCTTTCAGCAGGTCGCGCCCTTCGGCATTTCCCACAAAATGAATTTTGTCATTTTCTTTCAACAGGGGATAAGCGGCCTGGCTGATGAGGTTTCCTTTGCCTTCTTCTTCTCCTACATTTAATAATGCTACCCTCGGTTCATTTATCCGAAGAATGTATTTGCTGAACAAACTCCCCAGGATTGCAAATTGTAATAAATTCTCAGCACGACAGTCTGCATTCAGGCCTACATCTATCAATAGAGAAAGTTTTCCATCTTCCTGGGGAATGTAAGCTCCGATTGCCGGGCGGATGATTCCTTCAATACTTTTAATGGTGTACATGGCGCCCACCATCATCGCTCCGGTATTTCCCGCGCTGATAAAGGCATCTGTATTTCCCTGGGCTAATAAATGAAAACCAACTGTAATTGAAGAATCTGTTTTTTCCTTGAGTGCCCTGGTGGGATGTTCATTCATCTCAATCACCTGGGTGGTAGGTATAATTTTTATTTTGTTCTGATTGTTTTGGAAGAGGTGCAGATTATCAGACAACTGCCGGTTGTCGCCAAGCATGGTTATGGTTCCGTCAAACTCGTGTTCATCCAAAAACTTTTTTACACCTTTCAAAGCCATCTCGGGTGCAAAGTCGCCACCCATCATGTCAAGTGCAATGTTCATCCCGGAAAATTTACTATCTAATATAAAGAATCCAAAGATAAGATTGAAATGCTTCTATCTCATCTTTGGATTGTAGCTAAAAAAGCAGGAAAAAAACTATGCTTTCAGAGGTGCTTTTTCTGAAACCACCTTTCCTTTGTAATATAATTTACCTTCACTTACATGAGCACGGTGACGCTCGTGAGATTCACCGGTTGTTTTGTCAACACTTATTGTTGACGCTGTAGCCTTATAATGTGTTCTTCTTTTTGCACCTCTTTGCTGACTGTGTCTGCGCTTTGGATTTGGCATAACGGTAAGTATTAATTTTTATTCTTTTTAAATTGTTCCAGTTCTTTTTGCAGGGGATGATTATTTTCCAATGTCCTTTTTTCCATCTGTTCCAGCATCTTCAATACCTTTTTATTGCACAATGAATTTCCTTTTTCATCTTCACCGCATGTCCTTTGATTGGGTACACTCAGAAGCACAAACTCATAAATCCATTCTGCCAGATGAAGATGGGTCTCGGTCCGGCTGATATAATAAATATCCGGATCGTCTTCCGAATTATTCATTTCATCAGCATTGTCCACTGCTTTAACCACCAGATTGAATTCATCCCAAAGATTCAATTTTAGTGGATTGCCACATCGATCACAATTTGCTTCAACCGTTCCGTCAATATCAAACTTCAATAACATCAGCGAAGCAGACTTGTCAAGTTGAACCTTTACTTTCGCAATGCAATCGTGAAAATCAGGCTTGGTAAAATTTTCAAAAAACTTGTCCTTTACCTCGTATTCAAATTCGTGGATACCGGGTCTTAATCCTACAAATGCAATATCATATTCCCGCATTTTACCCATATCTGCACTTTAAAGGGCAGCAAAGTTACATGAAACGACTGAGAAACTTGAATGCTGTCGCAATTTTTTTACCATGATTTCATCTGTCAAACAATAATTATAGAAATTTTTATGATTTAAAAGTCTTTTTGCCAGGTGTCAGGATTCGGTTTGAAAGATCTTAAGTTAAGCAGAAACATTGGCTAAATTAAAGTGCTTTTCTGCCAACTCACAAATGTTGGTTCCGATAGCAAGCGAAGCTGTTGCAGCCGGTGAAGGCGCATTCAAAACATGGATACTTTCTTCCTTATATTCAATTTTAAAGTCATCTCTTGTATCGCCATTTTCACTTAGGAGTAAGGCTCTTACACCAGATCTTCCCGGATGTATGTCGTTCATCGTAAGGCTCGGTATTAACCGTTGTAATGTTTTCAAAAATAATTTTTTACTAAAAGCTCTTCTGTATTCGTTGATGCCGAAAGACATATTGTGAAAAAAAAGATTCCATGTCCCTTTGTAACTCAATGCGTCAGCGGTATCTGTGAAATTGAAATCCGTTTTGCGATATCCTTCGCGTTTAAAAGTAAACACTGCGTTTGGACCACATTCAATATCGCCGTTGGTCATTCTTGTAAAATGGACTCCGAGAAATGGGAAGTCAGGATTTGGAACAGGATAGATCAGGTTCCTGACTTTGTGTTTGGCAGAATCTGAAAGTTCATAATAATCTCCCCTGAAACCAACTACATGTTCTGCCAGTGCCACATGATCTTTTCTGGCAAGCCTGTCTGCCTGAAGGCCTCCGCAAAAAATGATATGCCGCGTATTGACCGGATTTTGCGAAGTGCGGATTTCCGTTTGGTCTCCCATTTTCTGAAAAGACAAAGCCTCTGTATTCAGCATGAGTTTGCTGTCAGGCTGCATTGATATAGCTATGTCCACCATTTTTTCTGTTGCCTTCACGTAATCAATGATGCCGGTATATGGCACCCACAATCCCGCAATACCTTCACAAAATGGTTCATGCTCTTTGATCTCCGCTGCATTTATTTTTCTGATTTCTGAAAGCCCGTTTTTCAAACCAGTTTCGTAAATCTTATCCAGATAAGGCAATTCGGACTCTTCAGTAGCTACAACAATTTTCCCGCAGACATCGTGTGGAATATCGTTTTCACGCGCAAATGCAACAAGTTCTTCTCTGCCTTTTACACAATTTGTGGCTTTGAGAGATCTGGGTTTGTAATAAAGACCGCTGTGCATCACTCCCGAATTGTGGCCGGTTTGGTGCGGAGCTAATTTTGATTCTTTTTCCAGCAATGCTATTTTCAGTCCGGGGTAGCGTTTTTGTATCTGATAAAATGTGGCGGCTCCAACAATTCCGCCGCCAATAATTGCAATATCAAATGAATCCTGATTCAAAAGAATAAATTAAAATGTGTTTTAAAGAATGCAAAGGTAGTTCTAATCTTAGGTTATGAGGTTTCGAAACGAAATCTCCGGATTCTATATTTATGCAATCGAAATTATCATTGTTTTATAATTGAAAAAAACTACTATTGTAATGATCGATGATATTGTGGTTTTATGCAGGTTATAAAAAAGAGATTTGTTTATTTGATTGTATTGGCAATCGCCCTTATTGGGTTGCTATTTCTTGGCACCGATAAACTCTGGATCGAAACCTATTATACAAATTTTATTTACCCGCCGGTTGCGCACGTTTTAAGAATTTTCTTCGGATGGATTCCATTCAGTTTTGGAGATGTGCTGTACAGCGTTTTAGTTCTATGGATATCGTATAAAATTATCAGAAATTTCATTAAACTTTTTCGAAGAAAAATAACTGTCAAAGTTGTCATTCGTAAAGCTGTCAAATTTTTTTACATCATCGTAGCTTTTTATGTTGTCCTGTTGTTACTGTGGGGCCTTAATTACAGCCGCAAGGGAATTGGATATCAACTTAATCTTCCCAAAGTAAAATATGATTCAAGTCAATTGATGGTATTACAAAATATTTTAGTAGAAAAAGTCAACCAGTCAAAATCAGAAATAAAAAATGACACATACCCGTCAGGCAAACAAATGTTTAAGGATGCGGTTAATTCCTATGAAAATGCTTCCATTCAATATCCGTTTTTAAAATATAAAACACCTTCCATAAAACCTTCGTTATATGGAACGCTGTTCGACTATCTCGGATTTACAGGTTATTACAATCCGTTTACAGGTGAGGCGCAGGTGAACACAACGGTTCCCCGCTTTCTGATTCCTTCTATCACGGTTCACGAAATGGCTCATCAGCTCGGCTATGCAAAAGAAAATGAAGCAAATTTTGTGGGGTTTCTTGTTGGAAAAAATTCGAGAGATCCACTTTTTCGATATTCATCTTATCTCGATCTGCTGATGTATGCAAACAGCGAACTAAGATTTTTCGATTCAAGTGCAGCAAATAAAACTTTGGAAATGCTGTCTCCATCCGTAAGACTGGATTTGATGGAATGGAGAAAATTTAATATGGCACATCAAAGTTTTTTGGAACCCGGCGCCCGATGGTTGTATGGTAGTTTTCTGAAAATGAATGAGCAGCCACATGGAATACTTACTTACGACAGGGTTATTTCTTTAGTAATTTCTTACTATGAAAAAGAGGATTTAATCAGATAATCCGATCAGGTCAGAAAGTCTTTTTACAAATGCCGGATCAGAAAGTATGGCAAGATCAAAGGCGTTTGCACTTTTTGACAATGTAGTTGCCTCATTATTTTGAAGGTTATTGAAAAAATAAGAAAGTTCAATTTTGTCTCCTGATTTTAATGTAGCATAAAGTGTTTTTGTCAGGACAAACATAGTGCTTCCCCCTTTCATTCCTGCATGATCAAGCCATTGCTGATTGTTCTTATTTTCCATCAACGTTTCCAGCACGCGGGAAAGTATGGCATAGGTTTCCGCATTGTAAATCTGCCTGTCATTGATAATTTCTGCAATACGCGAATAACTCTCTGTGGTGGATGCCGGCAATCTATCGCTCCATTCTTTTTGCAAATTGGTTGTGAGATCAGCGATGTGAAATGAATTTTTGTACGCAGGGTTATTTTTTAATTGTTGATGAATGAGATCACTTGCCTTTATGTAATCCTTCTGCGACATGCCTTTAATGGCTTTCAGAATTTTTTCTTCCTTTATTTTTTTCGGATTTTGATATAACATGATGGCAGAAACGAAATAATATAACGGGGTAAAATTTTTAATTCCCATTTGCCTGTAATTCCCATTGATATTATCCAACCCAAGGATATCCATTAAATATTCCGTATTGGCATTGCTGCTGAACATGATCATCCCTCTGGCCACATTCAAAAGTGAAACGCTGTCGTTTTTGATATTTCCCTGGTCCTTTTCATATTTTATCCATTGGGGATGCGCATTGCCATCTGTCAGGGGAAGGTAGTATTTGTCCAGGTCTTTTAACGCCACTTTTGAGTTGGGATCAAAAACGTGAAAAGCTGCCTGCTTTGCAAATTCAACAGCCACCATGATTTTGCATGTGCTTGCCAAAGGCATCTGTTTGTTTTCATTCAGAGATGCAATCAGCGTATCATTTTTTTTGAGATACAATGAACTGTTCTCTTTATGATTTGCAATGAAATTTAAAATACTGTCTGCTGATTGTGCATTTGCCTGTTGCAGGAACAAAAAAATCAGGAGAAAACTCAGAAGTCTTTTGTAAGCCACCGGAGATAAATTTTTAGAGTACAATGGATAAAATTAATAAACCACCACGAAACTACAGCCAACTATTTATTTCCTGAAAAGCTGCCTGCTTCATTGACCCTTAAAATGCGTCCCCTGAATTTTTGACCATTCAGTTTTTTGATTATCTTTTTTGAAACGTTATTTTCAACTTCCATGTAACTAAAAAGTTCTTTCATGTCAATCCTTCCTACTACAGATTTTTTAAGGTCGCTTTTATCGAGAATGAATTGAAGGAAGTTGGCTTTGTGGAAACCATCTTTGGCTCCGAGGTTAATAAACAATTTCCTGAAACCGTGCCGGGCAGGTGCATTGTGTTTGTCTCCTCCCGGTTTTCCGGCATTTTCTTTTCTTACATTGAGATCCTCTCCGTGTGCATAGCTGTCGATTACATCTTTCAGCTCTAATGTTACAATTTTTGACAACAGTTCCTGCTTGCTGAGTTGTTCAAAACCTGATGCGGCTTCTTCGGTCAACTGGAAATCTAATTCTGAATTCGGTTTTACATCCAACAAAGTGTTTACAAAATCAGTGATTAATTTTTTGCAAACCTCTTTGCCCGATGGGATATCCATTTTTTGAAGAGGGGTTTTGATAAGGCGTTCTATCTCGCGTATCTTATAAAATTCTTTGCTGTGGCAGAGCGAAAAACATATTCCTTTTTTTCCTGCTCTTCCTGTACGTCCGCTACGGTGTGTATAAATTTCCGGATCATCTGGCAATTCAAAATTTATTACGTGAGTTATTCCTTCCACATCAATGCCTCTGGCTGCAACGTCTGTCGCGGAAAGCAAACGAACTGTCTTATCCCTGAATTTTCTCATTACCCGATCCCTTTGCTGCTGAGAAAGATCCCCGTGAAGAGCTTCTATTTTATAGCCGTCTCTTCCCATTTTTTCTGCTATTTCCTGAGCGCCTGCTTTGGTTCGGGTAAAGATAATCCCATACATTTCCCTGTTCAGATCGATGAGCCGCCTGAGGGCTTCATATCTTCTGTTGGCTGGCATTACAAAGTAATAGTGGTCAATGTTGACATTTGCCGTATTCTTTTTCCCGATAGTAACTTCCATGGGAGAAGACATAAAACTATTTGCTATTTCCCTGACTTCATCGGGCATGGTAGCACTGAATAGCCATAGGGAATTGCGCTGTGGCGTATTTTCAAGAATAAAGTGAATGTCGTCCCTGAATCCCATATTGAGCATTTCATCAGCCTCGTCGAGTACCACGTATTTAACCCGTTCCAGGTGTATGGCCTTTCTTTCAATTAAATCAATTAACCTTCCGGGAGTTGCTGCCACAATATGAACACCCCTTCTCAACGTACTTATTTGTGTACTGATAGAAGTACCGCCATAAACCGCCTCCGTCTTAATAGATTTGTACTTTTTGAATGTTGCAAGATCATGGTTGATCTGCATGCACAATTCGCGTGTCGGGCAAATGATGAGTGCCTGGGGATAATTTTCTTTTTCGTTTGTGAGTTGGATGAGGGGCAATCCGAATGCAGCAGTTTTTCCTGTGCCGGTTTGAGCCAGCCCTACAAAATCAGTTACTCCTTCCAATAAAACCGGAATTGATTTCAATTGAATGGGAGTTGGATTTTCAAACTCCAAATCCTGCAAGGCATGTAGTAAATTCGGCTCGAGACCGAGCTCTGCAAATGATGACATCTAAAATTTTTGAGGGCGCAAAGGTAACTGATTCATCACTGGTTTGGAATTCTTTTCTGACTTTGATTAAACGAAATGCGAATTAAATCGTCTGAAAAAACAATAGTTTCACAATCTGGGGTGTGCATTAACATCTATTTCACGAATGCATCTTGGTTGTTGGAGCTTTATTTAAATATTTTCGTAAACATAAAACTGTCAATATGAAAACCAGAATCTTTTTATTTTTTGCTGCGCTCTTTTTTTCAGCAGCTTCTTTCGGACAAGGATTTTCTCTCGGAATCAAAGGGGGAGCCAACATGGGCAAAATCGGTGGTGAATCGTTTAAAAATGAATTTAAACTCGGCTACCAGGTAGGCGGATTTGCCATTATTCCATTGGGAAAAAAATTTGCTATTCAACCCGAAGTTGTTTTTAACCAAACCAATGTCGATACGAGTTCTCAATTTAGCGACATCTATCATTTTAATCAGATAAATCATATTCAGCTAAAGCAACTGCTGATTCCGATCCTGGTCAATTATAACCTGACCAGGCATCTTGCACTTCAGGCGGGTCCTCAGTTTGATGTGGTACTTGATCAGAATAAAAATTTGCTTCAAAATGGAGGCGATGCTTTCAAAAGTGGAAATTTCTCCATGGCTGCCGGATTGCAACTGAGCTTAATGCAATTAAAGATTTACGGACGGTTTACAGGGGGAATGACAAACCTGGATAATATTGGTACTAAGGATACCTGGAAGCCACAGAATATTCAGTTGGGAATTGGCCTTGCTTTCTGACGGTTAAAGTTCCGTGGAGGGGAAAGCAAATAATGATGTTATAAACGAGTTTTATAGGTTATTATTTGCTTTTTTATTCTTTTAATGCCTGCTGAAATATCTTTAAAGTCACATCAAAAGAATAATTTTCCAGATAGCGTGAGCGACTGTATTCATTAAATCGATTTACCGGATGAGCTATAAAATTATTGATGGCCATTATGAAATCTTCTTTAGAATTGCAGACTGCTCCTACTTTTGAAAAGTCCAGATCATAACCCTCAAATGCTTCAGTCGTTCCAATTATATTTTTTCCGTGCATGAGAGCATCACATGTTTTCACCTTCATTCCACTACCTCCAAAAATTGGAGAAATTATAAAGTCTGCCTTCGACATAATCTCAGAAATATCATCGATAAATCCGAAAACCTCTATTGCCGGATCATTGAATTTGCCCTTTAAGGATTCCATTCCCTTGCCCACAATCTGAAGTTTTATTTTGACGGATGCGAGGACATTTGTGACAAACCATTTTATACCTAAAACATTAGGTGGCCATGAACTTCCTATAAATAGACAAACAGGTTCGGAAGATGTCAGATTTTGATTATTTATCCTTTTAAAATTGTCCTGAAGACTGACAGGCATAATCAGGATTTCACGGTGCCCGAAACTTTTTTGAAGATTTTTAGCGTCTCGCTGGTTTACCACCAACCTTACGTCTGAATAAAGGAATGTTGATTTTTCGTTATAAAAAAACAATAGATATTTCCAAAAAGAAATTGGTTTTCTCTTAAACTTTTGCCAGGCTAACTCAGACTCTACATTGTGAAAATAGATTATTATTTTCCCCGGGTACTTTGCCTTTTTTAAATGTTTGGCAATAGCTCCCCAGTTTGAACCATCAATAAATACAACGTCATAGGCCGGCGCAGTTTTTAAGATCTTTTTTAATTCATAATGGTTCATCCCGTCGCAAAAACCGAGAAAATAATTGAAGAACCGTTTAATATTTTTTTTGAAAGATTTTTTAAAATTTTCGCTGAGGTCAATAATGTCAATATTTTCTTTACCCGCGATTATGGATAATGATAAATAATTCCTGCTTGTCCCTAATTCGCCGCCAGTGGCCTTCAGATGAACATCTCTTGAGCTAATAAATAATATCTTCATTTCGGTTATTATGCCTGATAGCGGTGTAAAGATAAAGTAGCTGTTCAGTTCAGGTTTGAAATCGATCCACGGGGAAAATAAAAATTACTGTTCATAAACTGGTGTGATAATTTCCCTGATTTTATATTCATTGATCCTGGTTATTCGTTCCGCTTTTCTTCTGAAAAAATGAGAGGAAAAGTGGTTGCTGAGAAAATGAAAATTGATTTGATTTTTTTTATGTTCCATAATAAATTTATCACCTTATTCTTTCCAATTCACCAAAGTCGTTTATTTTAATAATGTGAGATGGATTTTTTTTTGAATTATCCCCTCTCCTGAAAAAAACGGTGTAATCAACCAATTTGAAAAGTGCGGGATCTATTTCAGAAAAATTCTGAGGTGACGGTTGATTGGATATGTTGGCCGAAGTGGAAACAATAGGTTTTTTGAATTGTTGCAACAGCGCCTGACAAAAATTATCAGAAGAAATTCTTATCGCGATTGACCCATCCGAATGAATCAGATTTGAAGGAAGATTTTTCCCTTTTAAAAATATCCCTGTTGTAGGCGATTCGGCATTTTTCATTTCATTCAATAAAAGAGGTGATGGATTTTCCACATAATTTTCAATCATTTTTACAGAATCAACCAGCATAATCATCGTTTTTGACGGGCTTCTTTTCTTTATTTCGAAAATCTTTGAAATAGCTTTCTCATTGGTTGCATCACATCCCAATCCCCAGATGGTATCAGTTGGGTAAAGAAGTACACCACCGGACTGTAGTGTATTCAAAGAGAGCTCCAGATCCTTTGTATAGTTTTCCATCGTGTTCTTTAATTGGCCGCAAAGAAACTGCATTTCTAATTTGATTCAGGTTATTTTTGAAAAATGATAATCGGATTTGACGCAAAAAGAATTTTTCATAATGCCTCCGGCCTTGGCAATTACGGCAGGGATATAGTTCGAATTCTCAGTAATCAGTTTCCTGAAAATAAATATGTGTTGTATAATCCTAAGAAACCTCATATCAACAGAATCAGCTTAACCTCCAACATTTTTGTTGCATATCCTAGGCATAAAATATGGAAAATGTTTCCTTCGGTTTGGCGATATGGACCCGTATCAAAACAAATCTTTAATGATAAAATAGATGTTTTTCACGGCCTGTCTAATGAAATTCCCAGAGGAATCAACAAAAGCAGAACGAAGGTCATTGTGACGATTCATGATCTGATTTTTATTCGGTTTCCAAATCTGTATCATGCGGCAGACCGGACAATTTATCGGATTAAGCTAAAATATGCTTTGGAAAAATCAGATATTATCCTTGCCATAAGCGAACAAACGAAAAGAGATATTATCAACCTGTTTGAAGTTGATGAAAATAAAATTATAGTTCACTACCAGGGCTGTCACCCTGCATTCAAGACTATTTACTCTGATGATGAAAAGGAATCAGTTCAGAAAAGATTGGGTCTTCCATCAAATTATTTACTTATTGTAGGTACTATTGAAAAAAGAAAAAATGCTTTGATTGTTTTGAAAGCAATTAAAGACATGAAAATTCATTGTGTTATTGTCGGGAAACCCACAGGATATAAAGATGAACTCTCTGTGTTTATTCGCGAAAATAATATGGGAAGTCGAATTCATTTTCTTAAGCAGGTTGGGGTAGAAGATCTCTCCACGATTTATCAGATGGCCAACATTTTTTGTTATCCTTCCATTTACGAAGGTTTTGGCATCCCGATAATTGAGGCTTTGTATTCCCGCGTTCCGGTAATTACATCAAAGGGAGGTTGCTTTTCTGAAGCGGGAGGTCCGGATTCAATGTACGTTGATCCATACAATGCGGAGGATTGGAAGAATTCAATTTGTGACCTTCTGAAGAACGAAGAAAAACGAAAGGAAATGGCTAATCTGGGATGGCAATATGTTCAGAAATTCAATGATGAAAAAATAGGTGAATCTCTGATGAGTATCTATCAACATTTAATGAATTAAAATGACTGTCGGTTTATTTAATTCAGCAGACGGATATGGAGGTGGAGAAAAACAATATTTTGAATGGGCTGTTTACCTGCTCAAAAAAAGTTATAACGTACATTTCTTTCTGAAAAAGAATGGCATGCTCCATGAAAAATTAATAGATGTCGAAGGGATTCATCTTCATTTCATTAATATTAGTCCTTTGAGCTTCCTAAATCCGGTAAAGGTCCGGCGCTTGAAAAAGCTTTTTATTCAATGCAATCTGCAAACCCTGATGATAATTTTATCGACAGACCTGAAAGTCGCCGGGAGATCTGCTGCCCTTGCAGGTGTTGAAAAGATTATTTATACCAGAGCGGTTCCGGTTCCTATTAAAAATACTGTCCTGAACAGGTTTATTTACTCGCAGTGGGTTACAAATATTATCGCAAACTCCCATGCGACTGCCCGGTCAATCCTGAAGAAAAATCCCCGACTGATTTCATCTGATAAGATAAAGTTGATCTACAATTCAATCGATACAGAAGAAATTATTCATCGGCCATTCACTAAAATTTATAAGAAGGCTAAGGAAGAATTTATCATAGGTAGTGCGGGCAGGTTGGAGAAAGAAAAAAACTTTCTGTTTCTTATTAAACTCTCGCTGTCTCTTAAGAGGAAAGGCCTGTCTCATAAGATTTTAATTTCGGGTACGGGCAGTCTCGAAGGTGAATTAAAAAAACAGGTGGAATTGAATGTAGTGGAAGACAATATTCTTTTTGTCGGGTTTCAGGAAAATATTAAGGATGTTTTGATGTGTTGTGATGTTTTTGTTTCTCCGAGTCTTTACGAAGGTTTTGGTTTTGCAATTGCCGAGGCTTCACTTTGTCAACTTCCCGTGATTGCTTTTAATACAACCAGTATTCCCGAACTTGTTGTGGATGGGGAGACAGGATTTATTACAGATTTGAATTCAGTTGAACAGGTTGCAGAGAAAATACATTGGTTGAAGCAAAACCCTGAATTATCAATGCAGATGGGAGCAAGAGGAAGAAACTTTATGGTTGAAAATTTCGATAAAGAAAAAATTATGGCTGAATTCGAACAGTTTCTGCGTGATGCTTAAAAAAATGTTTAATGAGGTTTTATAATCTTATAATTTTTGAAGCCGAATAATTGTTTGCCACCAAGAATTTTCTGCTCAATTGCTGATAAAATTCGATATTTCAATTTTTCATGTTTCTGACGTTCATTTGTATTCCTTTTTGAGTCATATTTCAATTGTTCTCTCCAGTTGAATTTTTTTATGAATGCATCCATTACTTTCGGATGTGTTTCTTTAAACTGTTTTAATTTGTTCAGATCGCCATAATCAAATAGATCCTTTTCTTTTTCGAATATTTTTTTTGTAGAACCTTCTCCGTGATAATTGGTGTTGTGGTTTTTTCTTTTTCTCTGCATGATGGCAGGTGGCCTGACAAATCCGTAATGAAAAACCCAGGCTTCGAGTTGGACGACATTCAACTTTTCAGTGCCTTCTTTGCAGTCATAATTTAATCCGTCAAAATTGGGAATCCTCCTGAATGATTGTGCATCTTTCCATGAATGAATCGCCGGATCATTCCTGATAATCCTGATCTCTTTCGGATACCATACATGAGATAAAATATAATGTTGATAATCGCCCCAGAAATGTTTGTAATTGAAAAGAAATCCATCCACATCTTTTCGCTCCAGATATTTTTCACAGTTTTCTTTAATTGCCGGTAAATATTTTTCATGTACCAGTTCATCTGACTGCAAATAGAAGAGCCAGTCACCTGTGCAGGTATTTTTAGCAATGTCTGTCTGATGCGCATACTCAGTACCGTTAGTATATTTTTCCAGATCCCATTGGGTATGGATAATTTTAATTTTATCGGAATGGATACTCCTTATCTCATTCTCTGTATAGTCATCCTCATCGCCCTGCCCGAGCGCTACAATGAACTCATCTACCAATGGCAAAATAGATTGAATGGATTCCTTTACCGGGTAATAAAGTTTGGTAGCATTTCTGGTGAATGTAAAACCGCTGATCTTCATGATTGCAAGTAATTATAAAAAAATGAGAACTGAATAAGCATTCGATATTTTATTTGGTATTTCCACTTGGTATATTTGCAAAAATTGTTAATGTGAAATTAGAAAATCTGATTCAGGAAGCATGGGATAATCGGGAATTGCTGAAGGATACAATTTATTCCGACGCTGTAAAAAACGTCATTGAAAAACTTGATTCCGGTGAGTTGAGAACCGCAGAACCTGTACATCGTACCACTTTTAATAAGGAACCCGAAAGTGTCTGGCAGGTTAACGAATGGATCAAAAAAGCCATTCTGCTTTATTTTGGGATTCAGGGAATAGAGACCTACTCTGTTCCTCCTTTTGAGTTTTGCGATAAAATGATTCTGAAAAAGGATTTCAAACGGATGGGTGTCAGGGTAGTTCCGCCGGCCACTGCGAGGTATGGAAGTTTTCTGGGTCGCAACGTGGTATTGATGCCTTCGTTTGTGAATATCGGAGCTTATGTGGATGAAGGTACGATGGTTGATACCTGGGCTACAGTGGGCAGTTGCGCACAAATTGGAAAACATGTCCACCTTAGCGGGGGTGTAGGAATTGGAGGTGTATTGGAGCCTGTTCAGGCAAGTCCGGTTATTATTGAAGATGGTTGTTTTATTGGAAGCAGGTGCATCGTTGTGGAAGGAGTCAGGGTTGCAAAAGAAGCTGTTCTCGGAGCCAATGTTGTATTAACTCAGTCAACAAAAATCATAGATGTAAGCCAGTCACAACCGGTTGAATACAGAGGTTTTGTTCCGGAGAGAAGTGTGGTAATACCCGGAACCTATCCCAAACAATTTCCGGCAGGTAACTATCATGTAAGTTGTGCTTTAATTATCGGAAAACGAAAAGAAAGCACAGACCGGAAAACCAGTCTGAACGATGCTTTGAGAGATTTTGATGTAAGTGTATAAAAAAAGAACAGGCTATAATGATGTCACAGCCTGTTCCCGCATTTGTGCACGGATTATTTTTTTATGAACTTTTCAATTGTCGAATTCCGGCCCTCTGTCAGTTTGATAAAGTAGTTGCCTGCTGAAAGGGCACTGACGTTAATTTTATACACTCCATTTGCAGAAGGTTTAATGAGTGATTTGTAAAGGGTTTTCCCATTCATATCTGTAATTGTAATTGTTCCGTTGGATCGTGTACTATATTTTACGTTCAGGGTATTTTCAGCAGGATTGGGATAGATGATTAATCTGGCTTGTAAACCGTTTAAATTGGCTGTTATAATTTTTGAATACTCTTTTTTCCCGTCTTTATCCTTCATTTCTAATCTGTAAAATAATTTTTCAGTCCCCTGATTATATGCTTCTCCATCAGTATAAGAATAAGATATCCATGTATTGCTGTTCCCCGCGGCAGCTACCGCTCCGATCTCGTTAAAAAAGATTCCATCCGTGCTGCGTGTTATTATGAACTGATCTGAATTGCTTTCGGAAGAAGTTTCCCAATTAAGCAAAACGTATTGAGAGGTAACGGTTGCATTGAAATCTTTTAGTGTGACCGGCAGAGATACGTATGGTCCCTGGAGTTTGAAAAAATCAAAGCCTCCGGTACTTCCGCTGTTTCCGTTATCTGCCGCCAGATAAACATCTCCTTTCCAAACGAAATAGAAAAACGGATCACTGTCTCCGGATAAATTGATGTTTACAACACCATGAGTACCGATTGCGGAACCATCGCTAATCCACGGCTCACTCCCGTTGATTCCATCGTCTCCTGAAAAAATAAAACCTTCTTTTGTATAAATGAATGTTCCTGTAACTCCGTCGCCCGATGGATTAATGTCTTTGACCATTACTGTATTGGCTGATGTGCCATCAGTTTTCCAGAGTTCTGTTCCGTGAACTCCGTCATCGGCAGAAAAAAAGATATAGCCATTCAAATTCAGATCAGGTGCAGGTGGCTGCTCTAAAGTGAATCCGGTGAATACCTGAAATAAAACAGGGTTGGAACCTTCGCCTGACTGGGTGTTAAGGTCTTTGAGCATTTTGGTTCCCGACGAAGTACCATCCGTCATCCAAAGTTCATACCCTGAATCATCCGTACTTGCTGAAAAAATAAGGTTATCTTTTAAAACAACATAATTGTTGAGAAGAGGGAACGAACCGTTGGAACCCGGATTAATGTCGGCCAGCAATTGAGTGGTGGTTCCGTCCGAGACCCATATTTCATTATCCATTCCCGATTCGGAAGCTGTAAGAAAAATTTTATTTTTCCAACTGATCATCTGGCTGTGAAACATACCGGCGAATGGAGAGCTAAACGTTTTGAGCAGTGTGGTACCCACGGAAGTTCCGTTGGTTTTGTAGAGCCTCACCTCGTCGCTTCCGTTGCTGATTATAAAAAATGTGGTTGTACCAATTTCTGAATATGCTATGGGTAAAAAATCTGAGGGGAGGTCAAACATCTTTGTGATGCTGCTTCCCTGCATAACGTAGATTGAATTTCCGGTGTTGTTGGTCGCATTGAAAAAAAGCATATTCGCATTTGGATTTGGATAAAGTAAAAAGTTGTCAGTGAAACTATTTCCACTTCCTGAATTCAAATCTGTGACACTGGTTGGAGAACCACTTCCCGAATATTGATAAAGCTCCCGTCCGAGCGAAGGTGTGAATGCGGTAAAATATAAATTGTTTTGATAGGTAAAGAAATCCTGCGGTTTTGAACTGTCTGAACCCGGCCAAATATCAAACACAAGATGTGTAGCCGGCGAAGTTATTCCGTCAGTAACCCATAGCTCAGAGCCATTAGTTGCATTTAAACCGGCGAAGTAAATTTTGTTATTCAGGACTGAGAATCCTCCGTTATCCATCTTTACCGGTGAGTATTGGAAGGTTCCTGTGGCAGTGCCATCAGAAGTCCATAGCGTGCTATCCATATTGCTTATTAAAAATATTTTCCCATTAAATGGAAATCCGAACAAAGAATGGTTGTCATCAAGCAGTATAGCCTGTGCAATTACATTGTTCAATGGCAAGAGGAAAATAAACAATGCGATAATTGAGTAAAACTTTTTCATAACGTGAAATTTTTTGGATGATAAAAAATTTCAAGCGCATTTCGAAAGTAAGTAGTTGATTTTGTTTTGGAGGATAAAAGGAAGGGATAGTAAAATTATATAAAATTATAATACACGGTAAAAAAATAAATTTTTAAAAATCAGTATTGTAAAGATTCTCAAAAAACCGTTTTAAAAATACAAACCGACGGAAGTTTTTCAAACCTTAGGAAGCAAGGTGGTGTAAACAAAAAATGGAAGGATCACAATGTCCTTCCATTTTCCTTTATGATTATTTTTGGATTCCCTATTTCTCGATATTATCTTTTTTTGTTTCAGGAGAGGGTGAATTTGAAATATGTGGCAAGGTATCTCCCGGATTTGAGGCACTCTTAAAATATTCTGCCATTTCATTAATTTGTTGCAACAGGCCGGTGACCATCTGGTTGTCATAAGCCAATGCCTGTTGTCTTTGATCATTCAGGCTATTGAAGTAGGTAATCTGCTGCTCCAAATCTTTACGTAAGGCATCACTGACTTTTTTTGCCAAAGCCATGTCCTTTGCCTTGTAGGCAGCCAGCATAAACTGGGCAGTAATCTGATCATGGTTCTGGCCGCGGGATGGCATTGCGTATGGGAAATTTTCAGGTAACATGTGTTTGTCACACCTCTCAAGCAGGTTCCGGGCTTCCTGCAATTTGCCGGCATCTGCCAAAGCCCCGGCCACCTGGGCAAACGAAAGCCTGATGGAATTAAGATGCCTGCGGTTTTCTTCATCAAAATAAACTCCCGGAACATCGGCATGGCCAAATTGGAATTTTTTCATCATCACCTTGTAAGCCCAATCCTGATTGACGGGATCATTATCAACCGGCACAAACCGGTAGGTCATTCCGTCCATTCTCAGGTATTTGATAAATCCGAGATCTTTATAAGGTGATGTGAAATAAATTGGCCTTTTCCAACCATTAGCAGCATTGGCAGCAATGATATTCAAAATAGCAGTTTCGTTTTTCACCAAAGCTTGTTTCGGAATGGTGAACCTCAATGTATCAACTACTTTATCATCCGCGTTCACAGTTCCATTTTTTCTGACCGCACTTGTGTCGACCGGGATGTAAACTGACTGGGTAGGATAAGCATTGAGCACGTCATCATTGTTGATATAAATTTTTGATGGATCGTCACTGCCTGCATAATTTTTCATCATTGTCAATAGATCCATCGGCTTATCGGCAACGCTTCTGAATCCGGGCAAACTCGGGATGTAATAAATGGCATCCCTTTTACTTCCGATGATTTCGTCGGGTGTCCATACAACAGGAATTGGTGCGCTTTTGTTGACGGCGTACCTGAGTTGATTGATATACCAGTCGGTTCCAAGAAGACTTGAATTGATGACTCTGATATCGGGGCGAATTCCCAGTACTTCCTGTGCAAACCACAGCGGATAGGTATCATTATCCCCGAAAGTTACGAGGATGGCATTGGGTGCACAACTTTCCAGGTAATCAATAGCAAGGTCGCGGGCTAACGTTTTGTGGCTTCTGTCGTGATCGTTCCATTCCTGAAAACCCATTATTACCGGAACAGCTAAAACGCATAACGCAGCCGCCGAATATCCTGCTAAAGCAGGTTTCATTTTCTTTGCAAACCAGTCCCTGACCATCATTACCCCCAATCCAATCCAGATCGCATACGCATACATTGATCCTGCAAATGCATAGTCACGTTCACGCGGCTGATTTCCTGCCTGGTTCAGATAGATTACAATAGCAATTCCGGTGAAGAAAAATAAAATCGCAGTAACCAGTGTATTTTTTCTATCTCTTTTGTATTGGTACAAAAGTCCCAGAATCCCAAGTATAAAAGGCAGTCCGTAAAGTTTATTATTAGATTTATTCGTTTTTAAAGTATCCGGCATTTTTGACTGGTCTCCGAGGCGTGCATTGTCATAGGGGGCAATTCCCGTTTTCCAGTTTCCGTCTCTCACATTTCCCATATCCACCCCTTGCAAATCATCCTGCTTCCCGGCAAAATTCCACAGGAAGTACCGGTTGTACATCCAATTCAACTGATAACTAAAGAAAAAGGCAATATTGTCACCCATAGTCGGCGTACTGAGATATTTGCCTGTTTGAGGATCTTTTTGAATGCCGGCAAATGACGCATAATAATCTGCATGTCCCTGGTCATTCGAATTATCCCACATTCTCGGGAAAATATGTTGATCAGAAGCTGCATAAGTATAGTGCATCTGTGATCCTTTCTTTTCGTATTTGGTTTTCCCTCTTACATAGGTGTGTTCCACATCTACCGATTGAGGCTGTGCAGTAAAATCCGGCCCTTTGAGAATCGGCCAGTCGCCATATTGCTGGCGGCTCAGATAACCTACAAGGCTCACCGGATTGTCAACATTGAACATATCAATGGCTACATTGGCATTGCTTCTGATCAGCGTGGTGAAGTAAGTGGTGAACCCCAAAAGAACAAATGCAAATGCCCACATGGCAAGCCTCAGGAAGTTCCAGTTTTTCTGATTTGCCTTCTTAATCAGGAAATAGATTACCACTGCCAAAAGCACAAAGAAGAAAGAGAAACCTGTGAAAAATGGAGCGTTCAGACTATTGGTGAAGAATATATCAAATTGCCCGGCAAGTTTGATAGTCCATTGAACCATGGGAACCTGTACCAGGCCCAAAACCAGACAGCCAATTATGAATGCTTTGAATGTACCCCATTTCGTGGCTTTGTATCTTTTGAAATAATAAAGCATTACGATGGCAGGAATTGTCAACAAACAGAGCAGGTGAACACCAACAGACAAACCAATCAGATAAAAAATGAGAATGAGCCATCTGTCTGCTCTTGTAAATTGAGCAGTGATCCCTCTTTTCTTTTCCTGATTGACTTCATCTTCCCATTTCAGCGCAGCCCAGAATACGAGAGCTGTGAAGAATGCTGAAGTAGCATAAACCTCGGATTCAACAGCACTATACCAGAAAGAATCAGTGAATATGTATGCTCCGGCGCCAACTATACCCGCGCCGATGATTGCAATGATATCAGCACGGCTCAGGTCTTCTCCATGCATATTGATAATAATCCTCCTGGCAAAATGGGTAATGGTCCAGAAAAGAAATAAAACTGTAAATGCACTGGCAAGCGCACTCATGCTGTTGAGTCCAAGGATTGCATGATTAGGATCCGAAAAAGGAATCATAAAAAGCCTTCCCATCAGGATAAACAGAGGCGCACCCGGTGGGTGTGGAATCTGAATTTTGTAGGCGCTTGAAGCAAATTCACCACAGTCCCAAAAACTGCCGGTGGCTTCCATTGTAGATAAATAAACAAAGGCTGCGATCGCGAAAATGATCCAGCCGGAAATATTGTTGATCCGTTTGAAACTCATAATGGTGAAAAAATTTGCAGAGAAAGCAAATATAATCTTATGATTTATAAATAAATGACGGGCCGGTGAATTTTGCCTAAAGTATTGTTAAGAGAAAAGGTGAAAAAGACGGGGAAAAATTTTGATAAAAATAAAAAACCACTTCATGAAAGAAAGCGGTTTTTTATTTTTTTGGGTGGCTAAAGGGGCTCGAACCCTCGACCCTCAGAACCACAATCTGATGCTCTAACCAACTGAGCTACAGCCACCGTTTTTGGAGTGGCAAAATTAGAAAATAAAGTTCTAATACCTGAAAAATTTTTGCCAAAATAAAAAGCCCGCTAAGGCTTGTATTCATACCGCTTGTAACATTTTAAAAATTCATTTTGAATATCGTAACCCAATTTTGTGCGCGATTTTAAATGTGTGTGTGAATTAATTAAATGTTTTAGCATGAGAAGGATTTTTATATTATTGATTGGATTTATTGTTTCCTATAGTCTTAGCGCCCAGGTTCCCGGTTATCAGGGACGTCCTCAGGGAAACAGGACGAACGCCAACATGAATGTCGGACGTATTTTCGGGAAGGTTTTGGATGGGGCAACCGGCAAACCGATGGAAGCAGCATCGGTTCAGCTTACACAAAGCAAAATGGATACTACCACCCATCAAATGAAAGATATAACTATTGCGGCTGCATTGACAAATAAAAAAGGTGAATTTTCAATTGACAAACTTTCTCTTTTTGGAAAGAAGCAAATTATTATTTCAGCCGTCGGATACCAACCTGTTATTTCAGATGTCCAATTTGATTTCAAACCGGGAGGTGGTGATATGTCTCAGATGATGAATGCCACCGACAAAGACCTGGGAAATTTTAAACTTGACCCGGTAGCCCAAAAGTTGGAAGGTGTGGTTGTAACCGCTCAAAAGCCCATGTTGCAAATGGGTATTGACCGTAAAATATTCAACGTGGACAAAAATATCACGAGTGTCGGTGGAACAGCCGTTGACGTGATGAGAAATGTTCCGAGTCTGAATGTGGATGTGGACGGAAATGTCACGTTGAGAAACCAAAGCCCTCAGATTTTTGTGGATGGCAGGCCAACTACACTGACATTGGATCAGATACCGGCAGACCAAATAGAATCTGTTGAAATTATTACTAACCCATCTGCAAAATTTGATGCATCGGGTGGAGGAGCAGGTATTTTGAACATTGTGCTGAAGAAGGATAGAAAACCGGGATACAATGGAAACCTGAGATCCGATTTTGATTCTAAAGGAAGTTATGGTCTTGGTGGAGATGCCAATATCCGGCAGGGTAAAATTAATTTCTTCGCAAGTGGAAGGTACAATAAACGAAAAGGAACCAGCAGCCAGGTTACACAGAGAAATGATTTTATGAATGGGTTAAACGCAAATTTGGACCAGAGTGGTACTTCTAAAAACGATGGGCATTTTGCTTTTGGAAGAGCAGGGTTTGATTTCCTCGCCGACAACCGGAATACTTTCACCTTGTCCGGAATGATGGTAAATGGTAAGTTCGACAATACAGGATTGCTAGATTTAATAAGAGATACCACCTACCCCGTCGGATTGGTTACACACCAGTTGGGGATTATCAATACAAACTCAGGATTTAGTTTTAAAAATACCGGAGGTACCCTGAGTTATCAGCACAATTTCGCAAAGCCTAAACATAATATCACTGCAGATATTAATTATAATTCAAGTAGAAATAGCAGTAATTCTCTTTCACTGAGCCAATATTTTGACGGTCAGAACAATCCTGTCTCTGAGCAGGCAAAACAACTTATCCAGAATAGCGGAAGGACAAAATATTTGATTGCACAATCAGACTATACCAACCCGATCAGTGATAAAATAAAAATAGAAGCAGGGCTTCGTGCAGCCGTAAGAAATTACAACAGTGAAAATGAAAATTTCCTTTTTGATAATACGGTTTCCAAATATCAACCGGTACCTGCATTAAACAGTAAATACAAATTCAATGATCAGGTGTATGCAGGATATGTAACCTATTCTCAAAAAATAAATGATTTCTCATTTCAGCTGGGCGGCAGGATTGAAAGTTCTTTTTATAAGGGATCGCTGGTGGACAGTAACCGGACTTTCAGCAATAAATTTCCGTTCAGCTTTTTCCCGAGTGTGTTTCTGACGCAGAAGATTAATGACAAACAGGATATTCAATTGAACTATAGCAGAAAAATCAACAGACCTAATTTCTTCCAATTGATACCGTATTATGATTTTACCGATTCACTGAATATCAGTCGTGGAAACCCCAATCTTCAGCCTGAGTTTACCAATCTGTTGGAATTGTCTTATCAGTATAATTTGGGAAAAGGCAACAACTTTTTGGCTACTTTGTATTATCGTAACACGAACGATTTGATAACGCGATATCAATTCTGGAGCCCAAACCCCAACCCGGCAAGGTCCGACAGTATCTTTGTTTCATCCTTTGAAAATGCAAGTCACAGCAATGCATACGGAATGGAATTCACGCTGATGAATAGAATTTTCAGTTGGTGGAACCTTTCAACTAATGTCAACGTTTATAACAGCGCCATCAACGGGACAAACCTGGAGAGCGCTTTAAACAACAATCAATGGAGTTGGTTCGGAAAAATCAATAGCACCTTCACACTTCCGGCAGCCATCAGTGTTCAGTTGAGCGGAGATTATACCAGCAAAACCATTTTACCCCCTGCACGTGGAGGTAGCACCGGTGGCATGTGGGGAGCTCCATTGTCCACAGCCAATGGATACTCTGAACCGATTTACGGATTTGACCTGGCTATTAAGAAGGATTTCCTGAAAGATCGTTCATTGTCGGCTTCGGTATCAATGAGTGATATTTTTGCAACGAGAAAATATAAAACCTATTCAAGCTTCCAGTCTGGCAAGGATATAAGTTCAACCCAGTTTAATGAAAGATTCCGTAATCCTCAGGTTTTGAGAGTAAGTCTGAACTGGCGTTTTGGGAAATTCGATACCTCTTTGTTTAAGAGGAAGAATATGAAGGCTGATCAGTCGGAAATGCAAAACGGGATGCAGGGAATGCAACAATAACAAAAGACACGCTCCCGGTAGTAATCAGATTTTTTTTGGGAGGATTCAGAGGTGATTTGAATGGTATTGGTGTTGAAAAAAGTTTTGAAAAAAGACAAAGGCTCCAAAATTTTGGAGCCTTTGCATTTAAAAAATCAAAGTCATGATAATTTAAAATCCACTTTTATGCGCCTTTAAAAGAATCTGTTTAATTTTATTTTTCTTGGATTGTCTTATGAAGAAACTATGTTCCCATGAATTCCCTCAATGATGTGTTTTGGGAAATGGTTCTCAGCTTTTCAAGAGCTTTATCTTTGATCTGCCTTACACGTTCTCTGGTAAGCATGTATTTTTCTCCAATCTCTTCCAGCCCCATCGGATCGATTCCACCGATTCCGAAAACAAGGCAAATAACTTCGCGCTGCCGTGGCGTGAGCACAGCGAGAGATCTTTCAATTTCGTAGGTAAGGCTTTCTGAAAAATCCATTTTCTTGTCGACACTTTCCGCATTTTTGTTTTCCATTACGTCCACCAGTGTATTGTCATCTCCATCTCCGAGAGGCGAATCCATACTTACGTGTCTTGATGAAAGATTCATTGTGGCTGTGACTTCCTCCACATCTGCACCGAGATAAGCTGCAATTTCATCCGGTGAGGGAGGTCGTTCCAGTTCCTGTTCCAGATGAGAATAAGCTTTGCTGATTCTCGCAGTTAATCCAACTTTGTTCAAAGGCAATCTTACAATTCTTGCATTTTCTGCAAGGGCCTGCATAATACTCTGACGTATCCACCAGACAGCATAAGAAATAAATTTAAAACCTTTGGTTTCGTCAAATCTGCGGGCGGCTTTAATCAGTCCGAGGTTTCCCTCATTGATTAAATCGGGTAATGTGAGACCCTGATTTTGGTATTGTTTGGCAACAGAAACAACAAACCTGAGATTTGCTTTTGTCAGTTTGTCCAAAGCTTTCTGGTCACCCAGTTTTATTAACTCTGCAAGATGAACTTCCTCCTCAGGAGTTATCAAGTCCACCTTCCCGATTTCCTGCAGGTATTTTTCCAGACTCTCACTTTCCCTGTTGGTGATAGACTTGGTAATCTTTAACTGACGCATTCCCATGGCTCATTAATTTTGAGGTTTAAGGGCTTCAGGCTGCTGAAGTTGGATACTTAACGTAATTTAATTTGTGAAAAGTATATTAACGAAAAAAAAGTGTGGTTTTTTCTATCGGAGAAAGATCATGATAAATAAATTTTGCCAAGTCAGTTTATTTTCTATTATTGCACAAATGCAACCCGAATTATTAATTAAAAAATGAGTAGAAAGGTGAAATACAGTATTGAGTATCCGGTGAGGTGTTCTCCAACCATTCTTTATGAGTTTCTGTCCACTTCCTCCGGATTGCAGGAATGGTTTGCAGAAAAGGTAGAGGATAGCGATCAGGGGTTCAATTTCTTCTGGTCTGGCCATTCACAACACGCGAAAGTTTTGGAGAAAGAAGAGAATAAATTTGTCAGGTTTCAATGGGATGATTCACCTGACGACGAATTTTTTGAATTCAGCATTGATAAATCAGAAATTACAAATCAGACTATTCTGGTAATTCACGATTTTGCCGAAAAAAGCGATCTCAAAGATGCCAGGCTTCTTTGGGAAACCCAGGTCAAGGACTTGTTTCACCGACTGGGTAATTGATAATCCAGACAAAAGAGATTGAAATGTTTCTATAAAGAAACGAAGCCGGAAGTTGTTATCCGGCTTTTTTATTGGCCGGAATTTGGCTCAATAAATAACCAATCTTTAATTGATTTCTGTCAAAACTCCATTTTGGAAAGGTATAAATTTGCTCCTTTGATAAAAATAAATTGCCACTTAAAATAAATATTCTTGCGTAAGCTGCATGATTAAAAAGCTGGACATACTCATTATTAAATCATTTATCGGACCTTTTATTGCCACTTTTTTCATCACACTTTTTGTTTTTGTGATGCAGATTTTGTGGAAATACATAGATGACCTTGTTGGCAAAGGATTGGATTTCCTGACCCTGGCACAGTTCCTTGTGTATGCCAGCGCCACGCTGGTAACCCTCGCCATGCCCATTTCTATTCTGTTGAGCAGCATTATGACACTGGGAAAACTGGGAGAAAATTTTGAACTGGTAGCTATCAAATCATCCGGAATTTCTTTGTTGCGGTTTATGAGGCCCCTGTTTTTGATCACCTTGGTTTTGTCAGGAGTGGCATTTTTATTTGCCAATAACATTGCACCGGTTGCCAATTTGAAATTTGCCAGGATTTATCATGATATCTATGAAAAAAGTCCGGCGTTTGATTTGCGGCCGGGTGTTTTTTATAATGGGTTCTCCGGATTTTCTATTAAGGTATCTGAAAAGGAAAAGGACAGCATTTTGAGGAATGTGATTATTTATGAAAAGGCAAATATGCAGGAAGACAATGCCATCATTTCAAAAAATGCAAAAATGGTGATGAGCAAGGACAAAAATTTTCTGGAATTTTATCTTGAAGACGGACATCGTTATGAAGAGGATGCAAATTATGATCCGAAGAAATCGGAATTTATTGATTTGGGATTTAAGGAATACAAGAAGCTGTTTGATCTGAGCCAGTTGAATCTGCAAAAGACATCCGATAGCCTTTTCATGAATAATGTGGGAATGAAGAGTATGAGGCAACTGACGCAGGATCTCGATTCTTTGAAAAAGGTTCCTGAAAAGAATTACCAGTCTTTGCAACAGAATATGAAATCCTATGTTTTATATTCCAAATTCAAAGATTCAACAATCAGGAAAACCGATACCCTGATTCAAAAAGCAGTATTGGCAAAGAAAGTAAAATCGTTTGAAGATTTAATTCCGGATTCTGTACGGGAAACCGTAAGGAACCTGGCTTTGAATGCTGTGAATAATGCAAGAAATATAGCCCAGTTTTCAGCAGCCGACCAGAGCACGCTGAGTAATGACATTAACCAGCACAGGATTGAATGGAACAGAAAATTATCCATGTCTCTTGCATGTATAGTCCTTTTTATCATCGGTGCTCCGCTCGGGAGCATCATCAGAAGGGGAGGGCTTGGATTGCCCCTTGTAATGGCCCTTGTTTTCTTCATGATTTATTATCTGCTTAGCACGTTCGGTACAAAATTCGCCAAAGACCAGGTGATGTCACCGTTTATGGGCCTGTGGCTGCCGGTGTTTATTTTGACTCCGGTTGGAGTTTTTTTGACCTATAAAGCCATGCACGATTCCCAATTGTTTAATCGTGAATTTTATTTCCGTTTGGGCAGAAGAATCAAAAAGATGTTTGCTGAAAAATCTCTGCAAAAAGGGATTTGATCTATCCGAAAATGATAGTTTGTGTGCAGAAGAAATTTATCATTGAATGGCAAGCCGGCAATTGGTACTGCTTTATTTTATCGTTTTGTAAAAGGAATCAAAATACGGAAATGCCAATTACATGAACGTTTAGAAGTCGAATGGGATTTTTGATTTATGAAACACCTGCCGGAGAAAAAATGATCAGAACTCCCTATAAATAGACTCAGCCTTTGACCGGAGACAATTCCATTAAAAATGAAAACATCTCAACTGAATCAAAGGCTGATTATGAAAAGCAATCTGGCGCAAATGTACAGATTTTTTTTTCTTAATACCAAAAATAAAAGAGCCTGAATTTCTTATATAAGGTAAAAGATTCCACATTTTAAAAATGGTATCTTCGTTTGCTATAAACTAAATTTTTTTATTATGAAGGAATGGAAAGAATTCCAGGAGAAAAATAAAGAACGATTCTTATCTGAAATGATGGATCTCCTGAGGATACCCTCGGTAAGTGCGCAAAGTATTCACAAAAAAGATATGGCTGATTGTGCTGAAGCGGTAAAAAAAAGCATGCTGGCCGCCGGCGCAGACCGGGCAGAAGTAATGAAAACCGATGGATTCCCTGTAGTTTATGGAGAAAAAATTGTAAATCCCAAAGCAAAGACGGTTCTTGTTTATGGTCATTATGATGTGCAGCCCGCTGAACCTTTGGAACTATGGAAAACCAAGCCTTTTGAACCCGTTGTCAAAGGCGGGAAAGTTTATGCACGTGGTTCTGCCGATGACAAAGGTCAGTTTTTTATGCACATTAAAGCCCTCGAAGTGCTCACTAAAACCAAAACCCTTACCTCCAACATTAAATTTATAATTGAGGGGGAGGAAGAGATTGGTTCTCCCAGCCTGAAAAAATTCGTCAGTGAACACAAAGATTTATTAAAGGCAGATGTTATTTTAATAAGTGATAGTTCGATGATAGGTCTGGAAACACCTTCCATTGATATAGGTGTTCGCGGGCTTTCTTATATTGAAGTAGAAGTGACTTCAGCCAACCGGGACTTACACAGTGGTACCTATGGAGGAGCCGTGGCAAATCCGATTACCGTTTTGGCCAAAATGATCGCTTCGTGCCATGATAAAAATAACCATGTAACTATTCCTGGCTTTTATGATGATGTGGCTCCGGTTTCAAAAGAAGAACGCAAGCTGATAGCCAAAGCTCCTTACGATGAAGAAGCGTATAAAAAAGAAATTGGGATAAATGAAGTTTGGGGTGAAAAAGGATATTCAACCAACGAACGCACGGGGATCAGGCCTACCCTTGAGATAAATGGAATCTGGGGCGGATATATCGGTGAAGGTTCAAAGACCGTATTGCCAGCCAAGGCATCAGCCAAAATTTCGGCAAGGCTTGTCCCCAATCAATCGTATAAAAAAATAACCAAATTGTTGTTGGATTATTTTACTTCGATAGCTCCCAAATCTGTAACGGTCAGGGCTTTTGAACACCATGGAGGTGAAGCTTATATTACACCGATCGATAGCAAAGGTTATCAGGCGGCTGCCAAAGCAATCAGGGAAACCTTTGGTGTGGATCCGGTGCCGGTAAGAGGAGGAGGCAGCATACCCATTTGTACAATTCTCGAAAAAGAATTGAAGGTGAAAATTATTTTCATGGGATTTGGGTTGAATAGTGATGGCCTTCATTCCCCAAATGAAAAATATGGGATCAAGAATTTTTACAAGGGAATTGAGACAATCCCTTACTTCCATAAATATTTTTCAGAGATGTAGGGTGTAATCCTTTCGCGAAGGATCGTTGGTATCAAATTGAGATACAGGAATTGACTGGACTTTTTTTGAAAGCGATTCATCGCTATTTCAGTATTCCGATCCTGACAAATTAAAGGTTAAATTTATCCTAACATGAGATTTTGAATGCAACTTTAGGCAGCAAGTGTGCTTCTAAATATCAGATTCTCATTTTTAAGATTTAATGGTTAAGATTTTTAAAAGACCCGGGCTTCTTTTCAGTTGCCCGGTTTTTTATTTTGCCTCCTTAAAAAACCAGCGGGGAAAACGTTGACGTTTCCTCCAAACCAGAGGAAATTTAATAAACACAAAAGATTATTGTTCCTGTTCTACCGGCGCTACCGCCATATCCGGGATGTCTTCTGCCTGATATGCACCGGCATCCAGTTTTTTCTTGCATTCTTCAAATGCGTGGAGTGTCTGGTCAACATCATCATCAGTATGAGCTGCCGTTGGGATGAGCCGGAAAATGATTTCTCCTTTCGGAATAACAGGATAGACAACAACCGAACAGAAAATATTGTATTCTTCTCTCAAATCCATAGCCATTCCGGTTGCTTCGGGCAAGGTTCCCTTCAGGTAAACCGGTGTAACGGGGCTGGTTGTATTTCCAATGTCAAATCCCTTTTCTCTAAGTCCTTTTTGAAGCCGATTTACAATATGCCAAAGATGAGATCTGAGTTCGGGCATTGTTTTGAGCATTTCCATTCTCTTAAACATGCCTTCCACAACGATTAATGGAAGACTTTTAGCGAAAATCTGGGAACGTACATTATAACGCAGATAGGTAATAACATCCTTCGGACCCGCGATAAAAGCACCCAGGCTTCCCATGCTTTTTACGAAGGTGCTGAAGTACAGATCCACTTTATCCTGGCAACCCTGTTCTTCGTCGGTTCCTGCACCTGTCGGGCCCATAGACCCAAATCCGTGAGCATCATCGATGAGTAACCTGAAATTATATTTTTCTTTTAATTGAGCGAGTTCTTTTAGTTTTCCCTGGGTTCCGCTCATCCCATACACACCTTCGGTTATGACCAGGATTCCACCTCCGGTTTTCTCTGCCATTTTTTGTGCACGAATAAGCTGCTTTTCACAATCAGCCACATTGTTATGCTTGTATGAGTAGCTATAACCTACATGAAGCCTGATTCCATCCATCAGGCAGGCGTGTGCTTCAATATCATGTACAATGATGTCGTGACGGGTGACCAAAGCATCAATGCAACTCATAACCCCCTGATATCCGAAGTTGAGCAGTAATGCATCTTCCCTCCTAACGAAATTACTCAGGATATTTTCAAGTTTACGATGAAGAACGGTATTTCCGCTCATCATACGGCTTCCCATCGGATTGCCCATTCCGTATTTGGCTGCCGCCTCTGCATCTGCTTTTCTGACTTCAGGACGGTTTACAAGGCCGAGATAATTATTTATGCTCCAAACGATTTTTTCTTTCCCTCTGAATTTCATCCTGTTTCCCAATTCACCCTCAAGGATAGGAAATGCAAAGTAGCCATGTGCGTGTTTGAGGTGGTTGCCAATAGGCCCCTTGTCTTCACGCATGCGATCAAAAAGATCCTTCATAATTCTTATTTGTCTGATAATTTTGCGCGCAAAATTACGTTTTCCTGCCAAAAATTGGGAAAAAAGTTCAGTCAGAACTCAAACCGGTATTGAAAACTCTCAACTGCACCGGATTATTCCATTCCTACAGGATAATAGTAATGATGTTATTTTAGAATCGAAAAAACTGATTTTAATTTTAATCTTTCTGTACCCTTCCTCCGCAAATGAAGGTCTTTTGAAAATATTCTTCATTCAGGTTACTAATAGTGACACCCTGGCTTGAAGAAGCATGCAGAAAATATCCGTTTTCCAGGTAAAGGCCAACATGTGAAACATAACCTTTGGTATTGAAAAATACCAGGTCACCTTCCTTGAGATCTTCTTTTTTGATATGTTCTGTAGAATTGTACTGTTCTCTGGCTGTACGCGGCATTGCCAGTCCGTAAACCGCCATCAAAAGGCTGCCCGTTAATGCGCTGCAATCCACGCCTTTTTTTGTGGTACCTCCATAACGATACCTTGTCCCAAACCAGTCATCTATAAACCCCAACAGTGAATTATTTTTCAGAGATTCTACATTTACATTCAGCATCATTGCATATTTATACTGCAATTCTGAAAGAGATTCAATTAAGTCTTTGGTTTCTTTTAAAATCGATTTCTTTTTTACGGCAGGAGAAACACTTTTTATTTCGGCTGCCCAGGGAGTACTGATAAAACCGCTCTGGGTATAAATGCCACTTACATTATTCTTTGAGTTGACATTTGCATCTGAACCGGCATCTAAATTCCCTTGCGCTTTAACAGATTGTGTTACTGAAAACAGTAGAAAACAGCAACACATGAAAGTGAGTTTCTTCATATTAGGACTATTAAAGAAAATCAGGAAAATTCCTAATGGTGTTTTTCAAGATTTTTTACTTTAACGAAAAAAATGCTCTCAATATTTCGTGAGAGTCACGAAGATAGGTTTTGAGAATTAATGTGACAAAAAAAATTTCTGAAGCCGGTGATGGCTTTGTTTACTCATTAGGATCAGAAAAAAATGGAGAGATTACCCATGCTTTATGCCGATAAAAGGAAATCGGGTCATTGCTTCCTCGATAGTAATCATTCCATTGGCCGCAATGGATTCAACTGTTTTTCCCAACCCCCTGTTCATCTGGTTTTTTCTGATTTGGCGGGTTTTCAAAGTTCTTCCCGATGTTTACAAAATTATTCTTACGACAGACGGATACTATTCCCATTTGCGAAAAAGTTAGCGGATGTTTTTATACTCAGGAATAATTTTTTTATTTTAAAAAATTTTATTCACATCTCTGCATATATTTAGCATAACAGTTCGGCAAAAACCTTTCAATTTTACGATCTTTGGTCACTCCCTGAAAAATTATTCTGAGATGAAATTTTCGCATTTACATGTGCATACCCAATATTCACTTTTGGACGGCGCGGCTTCCATCAAAGGCTTGTACGATAAGGCCATAAAAGATGGAATGCCGGCATTGGCCATCAGTGATCACGGAAATATGTTTGGTGTTTTTGAATTTGTAAAACAGGCTTATGAACATAAAAATCCGGATGGCTCACTAAAGGTAAAACCTATTGTAGGGTGCGAGTTTTATATTACGGAGAACCGCCATCAGAAATCCTTTTCAAAGGGATCAAAAGATTCGAGAAGGCATCAGATTCTTCTGGCAAAAAATGAAACCGGATATAAAAATCTTGTCAAACTGACCTCTCTCGGATTTATTGAAGGGATGTATTCCAAATATCCGCGAATAGATAAAGAACTTTTGAATAAACATCATGAAGGATTGATTGCAACTACTTGTTGTATCGGGGGTACAATTCCCAAATTGATTCTTACAAAAGGCGAAGCAGAAGCAGAAAATGAATTCAAATGGTGGCTCAATCTTTTTCAGCAGGATTATTATATCGAATTACAACGGCACGGACTTCCTGAAGAAGACAAGGTGAATAAGGTGTTGCTGAAATTCGCAAAAAAATACAATGTAAAAACCATTGCCACCAACGACAGCCATTATGTTGAAGAGGAAGATGCAAATGCACACGATATTTTGCTTTGTATCAATACGGGTGCAAAACAAACCGATGAAAAAGTAACGGGCATTGATGATGATGTTTCAGGAAAGCAAAAACGTTTTGCATTTCCCAACAATCAGTTTTACCTGAAGAGTACAGCACAAATGACTGAATTGTTTAAAGACATTCCCGAAGCACTCGACAATTCAAATGAAATCATTGGCAAGATTGATACCCTCAAACTGACGCACGATATTCTCCTGCCACATTTTGAAGTACCCAAAGAATTTACTTCTCAGGACGATTACCTGAGTCATCTGACGTGGGAGGGTGCACGAAAAAGATATCTTGAAATGACTCCTGAAATTGAGGAGCGCATCAGGTTCGAATTGTTTACAATTAAAACAATGGGTTTTGCCGGATACTTTTTAATTGTGAGCGATTTTATCAATGCAGGAAAAAGTATGGGTGTGTTTGTGGGGCCTGGCAGAGGTTCGGCTGCCGGTTCGGTGGTGGCGTATTGTATTGGAATTACGAACATCGATCCCATTAAATATCATTTGCTTTTCGAAAGGTTTTTGAATCCGGATAGAAAATCGATGCCTGATATTGATACAGATTTTGATGATGAAGGCCGTGAAAAAGTAGTGGATTATGTTGTGAAAAAATATGGCAGGAATCAGGTAGCACAGGTAATTACCTATGGTACCATGGCTGCAAAAATGAGCATCAAAGATGTAGCAAGGGTATTGGATTTACCATTGGCAGAAAGTAATGCTTTGGCTAAATTGGTTCCTGATAAGCCGGGAACTTCATTAGGAAAAATTTTGCATGCACCGCTGAAAGGTGCCAGGTCTCTTGAGGAAGAAGGTATGCAGGCTACAGATATTGAGAATGTCAAAATTCTTCAAAAACTTTATTCAGGCGATGACATCAAAGCGCGTGTCCTCAAGGAAGCTGAAGTTTTGGAAGGTTCTGTCCGCAACACCGGTGTGCATGCCTGCGCAATGATTATCGCACCGCAGGATTTGACAACTCTTATACCAATGGCTACATCGAAAGATTCGGAGTTGTGGCTTACTCAGATTGAAGGGAGCAATATCGAAAGCGCCGGTATTTTGAAAATGGACTTTCTCGGATTGCGCACCCTGAGCATTTTGAAAACAGCTTTGCGCCTGATTAAAAACAATCATGGTGTCGATATTCACCTGGACGAATTGCCTTTGGATGATGAAGAGACTTATCAATTATTTCAAAGAGGTGAAACCAACGGATTGTTTCAGTTTGAAAGCGCCGGGATGCAAAAATACCTCAAAGACCTGCGGCCTGATAAATTTGAAGATCTGATTGCCATGAATGCCCTGTATCGCCCGGGGCCAATCGCTTACATCCCTGACTATATCGAAAGAAAACACGGGAGACAGGCCATTGTGTATGACCTGCCGGAGATGGAAGAATTTCTGAAAGATACTTATGGAATTACGGTTTATCAGGAACAGGTGATGTTGCTGAGCCAGAAACTTGCCGGATTCAGTAAGGGAGACGCAGACACTCTTCGTAAAGCGATGGGGAAAAAGAAACGTGCTATCCTCGATAAAATGAAAGCACAATTCATTGCGGGCGGGGAAAAGAATGGCCATTCCCAAAAAATACTGGAAAAAATCTGGAGCGATTGGGAAGCTTTTGCTCAATATGCTTTCAACAAATCGCACAGCACATGCTATGCGTATCTCGCTTATTATACTGGTTACCTGAAAGCACATTACCCGTGTGAATACATGGCGGCTTTGCTGAATCATGCCGGAAGTACGGATAAAATTTCATTCCTGATGGAAGAATCCAAGAGTATGGGAATTCAGGTTTTGGGGCCGGATATCAATGAATCTGAACAAGGATTTTCTGTGAATAAAAAGGGGGAAATACGGATTGGATTTAATGGAATTAAAGGGGTGGGCGAAGCAGCCGTATCAAGTGTTATTGAAGAAAGGATCAATAACGGGCCGTTTAAAGATGTCTGGAATTTAATTGAAAGAATTAACCAGCGTGCCGTCAATAAAAAAGCATTGGAGAGCATGGCAACTGCCGGATGTTTTGATTGTTTTGAAGGAATGCACCGCGCAAGGTTTTTCTACACAGCCCCCGGAGAATTGATGACAAATCTTGAAAAGATTATCCGTTTCGGAAATCAGTATCAATCTGATCAAAGCAGCAACGTCAATACCTTGTTTGGCGATATGGACGCTACTTCACTCGTGCCTCCTGAAATCCCTGATTGTGAACCGTGGACACTTACGGATTTGCTCGACAAGGAAAAAGAAATTATCGGTTTGTATCTCAGCGGCCATCCTCTGGATAATTTCAAATTCGAATTGGAACATTATAATGTGATATCCATCCAGACAGTCAATGATTACAAAGAGGAATTAATATTGAGTGGGGGAGATGGAAAGGTTGTTCAGTTTGCAGGACTTGTAAATAATGTTCAACACAGGGTTTCGAAGAAAGGAACTAAATATGGTTCCTTTACTTTGGAAGATTACAGCGGAAGTATTGAACTGATGCTGTTTTCAGAAGATTATGCCCGGTACAGCCATCTGTTGAATAACGGTACTTTGCTCTACATTTCCGGACAATACAAAAAGCGGTATGAAAAAGCAGAATATCAATTACAGGTCAATGAAATTATTCTTTTGGAATCGCTGATGAAGTTACATACCAGGCGGATTGAAATTAATGTATTGGCAAAAGATATTTCGGATGAAACGGTGAAGTTTCTGGCGGATAATATTGCAAAAAATCCGGGAGGTGTCCCGATTCGTTTTACCATTTATGAACCGAAGGAAAACTTATCCGTAAGGCTCAACCGTACAAAAGATGGAATGGCGATGAACCCTGAGTTGGCAGAATTTTTTATCAAACATCCGGAAATCCAGTTTTCTCTGATGGCTAATTAATGAAAGAAGAATTTAGTTAGCAGGTTTGTGGAAGATAAACCGGGTTAAAATTTAATTTGCTACTTTGTTGTTTATGAATAATGAGGAAATATCAGAAGTAGTGCACGCAGATTGGAGTTATCAATCCAATATTTACGAAGTCAACCTGAGGCAATACACGCCGGAAGGCACTTTTAAAGCTTTTTCAAAACATCTTCCGCGGTTGCGTGAAATGGGAATTGATATTTTGTGGCTGATGCCCATCACACCTATCAGTCCTGTTGACTGCCAGGGCACGCTGGGGAGTTATTATGCCGTTCAGGATTATGTGAGTACCAATCCGGATTATGGTACGATAGATGATTTTAAAGATTTGGTAAAACAATCGCACAGTCTGGGCTTTAAATTGATTATAGATTTTGTAGGAAATCATACCGGCAATGGGCATCCCTGGATTAAGGATCACCCTGAATATTATGTTTACAACCCGGATGGTTCTATTCTTCACCCTCATGGCTGGAAAGATGTGGCACAATTAAATTTTAATGAGAGAAAAGTCTGGGATGCTTTGATTGATGCAATGTTGTTTTGGGTAAGAGAATGTAATATCGATGGGTTTCGTTGCGATATGGCACACCTTGTTCCACTTGATCTGTGGGTGGAAGCGAGAAAAAAAATAACGGCATTAAAACAAGATATTTTTATGCTGGGAGAATGTGAAGTGCCTTCATACCATCAGGCATTTGATGCGACATACACCTGGAAGTGGATGCACGCTACCGAAGATTTTTATCATGGCAAAATGAATTTATTTCAATTGCTGATGGTGCTCTACAGTTCAAATGTTGAATTTCCACGAAATGCTTTCAGGGCTTACTTTACATCCAATCACGATGAAAATAGCTGGAATGGAACAGAATTTGAAAAATACGGAAGTGCTGCTTTATTGCTGGCTGTTTTGAGTTGTACATGGAATGGGTTGCCTTTGATTTATTCTGGACAGGAATTACCTAATCTGAAACGATTGAAATTTTTTGATAAGGATCCGATTGAATGGAATGGAGAATTCAAGTTGCAGAATTTTTATAAAACACTGCTCTCTTTGCGAAAGCGCAATCCTGCTCTCATGGCCGGAAACAGTGGATCCACAACGACCATCATTTCTCCGCAAAATGAAACCAATGTATTTTCATTTCTGAGAAAGAAAGGGAATGATGAAGTCCTTGTAGTTTTGAATTGCAGTAATTATACATTCGATTTTAAAGTGCAGGGAGTGACAGGAAAATTTAAAAATATTTTTAGCGGAAGCGATTTTCAATTTACTGATGACAACTTCGTCCACATGGACCATTGGGGATACCTGGTTTTTGAAAAGCAGAATGAATAATAACTTTTCGATTTACCTGCGATGATGCCTTAATCCCGAAAATTGTTTTTGCCTTAAATTTTAACAGGAAAAAGATTACTCTTCCAAAATGCAAAAATCAACTATTGAAGAAATTGAAAAAAGATTTGACAACGACGTTGAACGGTTTTCCAACCTTGAAACAGGTCAACTGACAACGATTGATGCACGTTTCAATATGGACCTGATTACCGATTGTATTGCAAAAATTTATTCCGGAAAAGTTCAGGTTCTCGATATTGGATGTGGCGCCGGGAATTATTCTGTAATGTTATCGAGAAAAATAAAATCGGTTGATGTCACGCTGGTAGATCTCAGCAAACCTATGCTGGATAAGGCTCATGAAAGAGTTTTAGCGGAAAACAAAGGCATGGTGAAAGTCTGGAAAGGTGATTTCAGGAGCGCAGTTTTTTCCGAAAATACATTTGATGTCATTATTGCAACTGCAGTTTTTCATCATCTCAGAGATGACAACGATTGGTCGGATTCTTTTGAAAAACTTTTTCATTGGCTGAAACCCGGAGGCAGCCTCTGGGTTTTTGATTTGGTAAGTGACGGGAATGATCAGATTCAGCAATTTATTTTCAATGTGCGTTATGGAGATTATCTCACTTCTCTTCAGAACCAAACCTATCGTGATAAAGTGTTTGATTATATCGAAAAAGAAGATACTCCCAGGCCGTTGGTCTATCAGCTCGATTTATTAAAGAGAGTGGGTTTTAAGCCGGTTAGTATTCTGCACAAAAATCTTTGCTTTGCTTCTTACGCCGGTTTTAAACAGATTCGGAATTTTGCGTTGTAAAGCAGATCAGGATTGAGATCATGAAACAATACACAGATACAATTTTAATGGTAGAACCAGCCAGTTTTGGATTCAATGAACATACAGCAGTCAACAACTTTTTTCAGGATAATGCTGTTTCATCAAAACAAAATATCCAGAAAAAAGCATTGATTGAATTCAGTGCGATGGTCGATAAATTAAGGGATCATCGAATCAATGTGATAGTCCTGAAAGATGTCCGTAATCCGGTATCTCCTGATGCGGTTTTTCCAAACAATTGGGTTTCGTTTCACCGCGATGGAAGAATGGTCGTATATCCAATGTTTGCTGCTAACCGGAGAACAGAAAGAAGAGAAAAAGATTTGTTGAATGAAATGCAGAAAAATGGTTTCCACTTTTTCGAAATTATAGATTATTCTGGTTTTGAAAAATCCGGATTGTTTCTGGAAGGCACTGGTAGCATGGTTTTGGACAGGGTGAACAGAATTGCTTATGCTGCGCTTTCTCCACGTACAAGCAGAGAAATGTTTTTGAAATTCTGTTCGGATTTTAATTATGAACCTGTATATTTTTCCGCAAATCAAACAGCTAAGAATGAACGAAATTTGATTTATCATACAAATGTGATGATGTGTGTGGCTGATGAATATGCTGTGATTTGTCTTGATTCAATCGATAATCCCGATGAGCGACGAAAGGTTGAAAGGCATTTGAAAAATTCCGGAAAAAGAATTATTGAAATCAGTGAGATTCAGATGAGCCGGTTTGCCGGGAACATGTTGCAATTGGGGAGTAAGGAAGGAAAGAAATATTTAGTTATGTCAGTGACGGCTTTGCAGTCGCTGGAATCTGAACAAATACGATCCATTGAAAAATTCAATCCAATTATTTCGGTGGATATTCCAATTATTGAAGTGGAGGGTGGCAGCGCGCGTTGTATGATAGCAGAGGTGTTTTCAGAAATAGAAGAAAATGAATAATGGAGTTTTGGAGAACTTAACCTATAAGTGATACCTGTTTTGAAGATTGATTTTTTAAATTTCTTAATAAAAGGATTTTATGATTCAAATACTCTTTCCAGCTAAAAAATTATTTACCATTGTTTCCGGAAAAAAGTTTTTCTTTTTTCTTTTTCCTGTATTTTTTATTGCATCAAAATCGTATGCCCAAACAGACCGGAATGATTTGTTTCAATCGGATTTTGTGAAAGTTTCATCCGGCATGTTACAGGGTGTCAGCGATCCGGAAACAGGCTTAAAATATTTCTGGGGAATACCTTACGCACAACCTCCTGTTGGAAACCTCCGTTGGCGTGCACCACAGGTTGTAATTCCCTGGACAGGTGTCCGCAAGGCAAACCATTTCGGGCCAAAAGCCATGCAATTAAATATTTTCAGCGACATGCGTTTCCGTTCAAAAGAAACGAGTGAAGATTGTTTGTACCTCAATGTTTGGACGCCTGCACAAACGCCTAATGATCTTTTGCCGGTGTTTGTTTATTTCTATGGCGGTGGTTTTGTTGCCGGCGACGGATCTGAATGGCGTTACGATGGTGCCGACATGGCACAAAAAGGAATTGTTACTGTGACAGTGAACTATCGGTTAGGCATATTCGGATTTTTTGCTCATCCCGGGTTGACAAAAGAATCTACCCATCATTCATCCGGAAATTATGGCATGCTTGATCAGCAGGCTGCGTTGCAATGGGTTCATGATAATATTCATGCCTTTGGAGGAGATCCCAATCGTGTGACAATCGGAGGAGAATTTGCCGGATCCATTGCAGTTTTTGCTTTGATGGCTTCGCCTCTTTCTCGCAATTTTATTGCCGGAGCAATAGGGGAGAGCGGTGCTATGATTCAGCCCACACTTCCTCCCATCTCACTTTCTGAAGGTGAAAAAAGAGGGGTGGAATTTGCAAAAAAAATCGGGGATACATCCCTGCAATCATTAAGAAATTTACCTGCTGAGGAATTGTTGAAACTGGGTTCCCAAGAAGGATTTTCATATTTCACTTCCACAATCGACGGTTATTTTTTTCCTGAATCTCCGTTAGAAATTTTTGAAAAAGGGGAACAGGCAAAGATTCCTCTTCTTGCTGGTTGGAATTCTGCCGAAGCCCCTTATACTTCATTTATGCAGGGGCAAATACCGACTCCGGAGAATTACAAAAAACTTGTTCAAAAACAATTTGGTGGAAAAGCACAGGAAGTTTTAAAATTATTTCCGGGAAATGATCAGGCACAGGTTATTCAGTCAGCGACTGATCTGGCAAGCGATCAGTTCATCGTGTACAGCACGTGGAAATGGACAGAATTGCAACGTAACACAAGTGGTAAAAATGTTTACAGATATTTGTTTGAAAGGCCCAGGCCTAATGGTTATAAGGGATTCGGAAATGGCTCTGACCACCCACTGCCGCCGCCGGTAAACGGAGCTGCCCATTCGTGGGAAATTGAATATGCATTAGGAAATCTTGCTACCAATAAAGTTTATCCATGGACTCCTGATGATTATAAGGTTTCAGCGACCATGCTGGATTATTTTGCCAATTTTATCAAGACGGGGAATCCAAATGGAAACGGGCTTCCGGATTGGGCTCCAAATAATGCAGGCACGTCCGTAAAAGTAATGCACATTAATGTGGATAGCAGATTGCTGCCTGAGAATGACAGGAAACAATTTGAGTTTCTGGATAAATATTATTTGGGGAAATAGCAAATTTCAGGGATGGGATATTATCGGTATTTTAGGTTGACGTATTTTATAGTTCAACATCAAATAAATTTTCTAAAATTTCTTCCAAAATTCTGTTGCATTTTTTCACATTGACAAGCCCCGATTTTATCTCTTTTTTATTTTGAACAAATTTGCCGTGTGTCAAGTCACTTTCTCCGTTTTTGAGCATGAGTTCTGTTACGTACTTTGTTACCTCCAGGTGAAATTGTAAACCGATGACATTTTTCCCGTAGAGAAAAGTCTGATTGGAATTTGCCTCTGACGTGATGAGATGAATACTTTCTTTAGGAATTTCAAACTGATCTCCGTGCCAATGGAAAACAACAGGATTATTTTTAAACAGTTCATAAAACCAGTTTACCTTTCTGCATTCTATTGTCGGCGACACCGGATACCAACCGATTTCTTTGTGTGGAGCTATTGAGATTTTTGACCCGAGGCAATTAGCGAGGAGTTGTGCTTCGAGGCATACACCTAAAATTTTCTTTTGTTCCCGGATACATTTTTTGATGAAAATTTTTTCTTCCTTTAGCCAGGCGTATTTATTTTCATCATACACGCCCATTGGCCCGCCCATGATGATCAGTAAGTCTAAATCATCTGTTTTGGGCAGTTGGAATTCATGTTCAAAAAAGTAGGTATGAGAAAGAGAATGGTGATTTTCTTTTATCCAGGTTTCAATATATCCCAGCCCTTCAAAGGGAGCATGTTGGAGGTAATGAATTTTCATTGGCAAAACCAATAAGGTTTTTGAAAACTTTACAGGTTTTAAAGTTAAATCTTATGTTTCAAATTTATCAGGTTTTGAAAGTTTATAGGTTACAAAAAAAGCAGGCCTGAGCCTGCTTTCCATAAAAACAAATTCTATACTGACTAAGTCTGCCTAAATATCCGTTGCTTCACCGTAAGCCACGGCGGTAGCTTCTTTCACAGCTTCGCTGATGGTTGGGTGCGGATGAACGGCATTGAGAATTTCGTGCGCAGTGGTTTCCAATTTGCGGGCGGTAACAACTTCGGCAATACATTCGGTTACATTGTAACCGATCATGTGGCAGCCGAGCAATTCACCGTACTTGGCATCGTAAATAATTTTTACAAAACCTGCATTGTTTCCTGCTGCTGTTGCTTTGCCACTTGCAATGAATGGGAATTTTCCAACCTTCAATTCGTATCCTGCATCTTTGGCTGCTTTTTCGGTATAGCCTACCGATGAAATTTCAGGTGAGCAGAAAGTACATCCCGGGATATTGTTGTAATCCATTGGTTCCGGATTCAATCCGCAAATGCTTTCTGCGGCAATAATACCTTCTTTGCTTGCTTTGTGTGCGAGCGCCTGATGCGGTGTGCAATCGCCGATGGCATACAATCCTTTGATGTTGGTTTGTTGTTGGCCGTCAACGATGATCCGCCCTTTTTCGGTTTTGACACCGACTTGTTCAAGGCCAATATTTTCTGTATTCGGTGCAATGCCGACGGCGCTCAGTAAAATATCAGCTTCAAGTATCACTTCGCCATTGGCAGTTTTTACGGTAGCCTTCACGCCGCTGCCTGAAGTATCCACTTTGGTGACTTCGCCGCTCGTCATGATATTGATACCTTGCTTCTTCAGATTTTTTTCGAGCTCTTTGCTGATGTCTTCATCTTCAACCGGTACCACACGCGGCAGAAATTCAACGATGGTAACCTTTGTGCCGAGTGAATTATATACATATCCGAATTCTGTTCCAATGGCACCACTGCCGACGATGATCATGGATTTCGGTTGTTTTTCAAGGCTCATGGCCTTGCGGTATTCAATAATTTTTTTGCCATCAATTTTCATGGCCGGCAATTCGCGGGCACGTGCCCCTGTGGCAATAATGATGTTTTTGGCATCGTAAGTTTGTTTTTTGCCATCCTTGTCGGTGATTTCCAGTTTAGTGGCAGAAACAAGTTTGCCAGATCCCATGATGACATCTATTTTGTTTTTCTTCATCAGGAACTGTACCCCTTTGTTCATTTTATCTGCTACGCCACGGCTTCGTTTGATAACGGCTTCAAAGTTGGGTTTCGGATCTTTGATATCGAGCCCGAAGTCAGCAGCATGTACTGCGTGTTCAAAAACTTCCGCACTTTTAATCAGCGCTTTTGTTGGAATACATCCCCAGTTAAGGCAGATTCCTCCGAGGTTTTCACGTTCTACAATGGCAACTTTTTTCCCCAGTTGAGAGGCTCTGATAGCTGCCGGATATCCGCCGGGGCCGCTGCCCAATACGATTACATCATATGTCATAATGAATGGTTTTTTTTATTATTCTAAAAGCGCAGCAAAAGTACTTTATGAATATCAAAGCACAAAAACAGGAGAGGAGCCTCTGGACGGTTAGCCATTTAGGGGATAATCTGATAGGAGATTATAAAGATGTGGTTTAGCCGTTTAAAAATTTTTATTTGATTCAGCCTGGTTTTATATAGGGATGGCATTGATGCACTTTACCAGACTCAAAAGATTATTACCTTAATTTTTAAAATGCAGAGATTATATTTAAGCATCATACATTGTAAAAGTCCAAACTACCTAAACGCCTAAACTACCTAAACGCCTAAACTACCTAAACGCCTAAACCTCTAAACGTCTAACCGTCAAAACATCTAAACCTTTTATCTGCCAAATCATTATCTTGCCATCAACCTGTATCTGTAATCCCTGCAAATGAAAAATTATTTCCTAATATTTCTATCCGGATGTTTATTTTTCGTTAGTTGCAGTTCTTCCCGAAGAACAGCGGTTGTGAATAAATCATCCGGAAATGAAATCGTTCCCCAGGCACCTGTTCGCAGCAGCGTAGTTATCAAGAAAAAAGAACCCGATGTAGAAATCAATACCGGTCGTGTGAGGGCACAACAGATTATCGATTTTGCGATGAAACAGTTGGGCGTGCCCTACCGTTATGGCTCAACCGACAAAAGCAAGGGATTCGATTGCTCCGGATTTATTACTTATGTATTCAGCCATTTTAATATTTCGGTGCCGAGAATAACTTTTCAGTTTACCAATGCAGGTGTGAATATTCCCATAGAATTCAGCAAACCAGGAGATATTATTTTATTTACCGATAGTGATAAAAACAGTGGCGTGGTCGGGCACATGGGAATCATCACCGAAAACGACGGAGGCAGTGTAAAATTTATTCATGCGTCCAGCAGCAGAGGTGTGATGATATCAGGAATGAACAGTTATTTCATCCCAAGGTTTGTGAAAGTGAACCGTATATTTATTCCCTAAAGAAATCTTACAATTCAATGAGGTTTTATAGAGCGATTGATAATTTTTTTACCTTTTGAAAAATGAATGGAAAAATGAATCAGGAATTTGAAACAGCAACTTTTGCAAATGGATGTTTCTGGTGTTCAGAAGCTGTTTTTCAGAGGTTGAGAGGTGTAATTAAAGTGCAGAGCGGTTATTCAGGTGGCCATGTCCCAAACCCGACTTATGAACAGGTTTGCAATGGTGATACCGGCCATGCTGAAAGTTTACAAATCACTTTTGATCCGAAATTGATTTCCTATCAGAAACTTCTGGAGGTTTTTTGGACCACACATGATCCCACTTCTCTCAACCGCCAGGGAAATGATATCGGAACACAATACAGGAGTGTGATTTTTTATCATGATGAGAATCAGAAAAGACTGGCTGCCGAATCCAAAGAGAAGTTGAATGAAGGTGGTATTTATGACCGGCCCATTGTTACTGCCATTAAACCTTTGACAAACTTTTACCCCGCAGAAGATATGCACGATAATTATTATAACCTCCACCCTTTGCAACCCTATTGCTTTTATGTGGTGAAACCCAAAATAGAAAAGTTGAAGAAATATTTTAAAGAAGAAATCAGAGAAGTCTCAAAATAGCCCTACCAGAGAATTCACGGTTAACCAATGATTAATAATATTTTTAAAAAGAAATACAAAGTATTCTGATACCCGACTTACCGTTTTCGTATTCATTGTGAGAAAAGCCACTTACCCGAAATTATGAAAGCACAAATTGCGATTTCCATCTTTACACTTTTACTTTATCAAAACGCTTTTTCACAGGAAAAAGACAGTGTGGTAAAAGTGGAGAATCATTACATCACACTTTCTGAAATAATCGTAAACCAAAACCTGGATGTTGCTTCTTTTATCAAACGAGTCAGAAATGACACAACTTTTTATAAGGCATTTAAAAGTTTAAGAACCGTCGGTTATACAGCTTTTAACAACATCCAAATGCTTGATAAAAGAGGAAGGGTAGAAGCATCTTTTAATGGAGAAACACGCCAGGAAGTACAGAACCATTGCCGTCAGCTTCGGATACTTAATGACAAAGTGACCGGAAAATTTTATGATTCAAAGCACAATTACAATTATTACACAGCCTCCATGTATGGCCAAATGTTTTTGGATGAGCGAAAGGTTTGTGGAGAAAATAATATCGTTGGCAATACACAGTTCAGTACCGATGGGCTTAGTGGAATGGAAAAACACAAAGCGCAACTGAAAATGTTGTTTTTTAATCCGGGAACGAAAATCAAAGGATTGCCTTTCATCAGCGGAAAGACGGAGATTTTTGATAAGTCGATGGAAGATGATTATAATATGAGAATTGATTATGATGAAAACTCCCAGGCTTATCTTTTCTCAATCAATGTGAAAAGGGGGAAGGAGAAGAAGGTAGTTATCCAGCACATGACCACCCTGTTTGATGAAAAAACTTTTGAGGTTTTGGAAAGAAATTACACTTTGAAATATGATGCAGGGGTGTATGACTTTGATGTCAATATGAGAGTCAAGATGACTAAAGTACGCAACCTGCTTGTGCCCTCTTCAATTGTTTACAATGGCAATTGGAAACTGATTTTCAAAAAAAGAGAAAGGGGGATTTTTACAGCTACCCTGTCTGGTTTTAATTAAATAAAAAACCGGACGATTTTTTTACCATCCGGCTTTTGTTGTTAAACTAAACGCCATTTGAGATTTGAAAAGATTTCTTAGTTTTTTCTGGTAGTGTTCAGAAAGAAATAGGGATTCAATGAAAAGCACGTATTGTTTCTTTCATCATCGTAACCCAGGCACACACTCAGGAATTTATTTCCTTCGTTGATTTGGTTCATTTCAAGTGTTGTACACAATTCGGGTAATATTTCTCTCAGCAGCCCATTCCAGCATGCTTCGGCCAATTGTTCCTTGGAGGTTAAATTCCTGTGGGCTGTAAGAAAATAACGCTGTTGAAATTCTTTTTGGAAAAACCTGCTTGCATGAGCAAGTAAAATTTCCTGAAAAATAATGGGTTCCATAGTGTTTGGTTTTTAAGGATTTTGAATCTCAGATTGGTGTACCCGTCTTAGATTCACTGATAACATCTTGTTTATAATGTTTCAGGTTCACTTAAAAACGGAAGTATCGGTAAAATTGTTGTGTGAGAGATGGCTGTTCTGACCGGATCATTAAAATTCATCTTGCTATTTCCAAAAGTACCTGAGAGTTCAGGGATCCCGGAAAAACTGATACTGACTTTTTTTCACATGAAAAACTGACACATCTGTTTTAAAACTGCCAACAGGGTTTAAATAATTGATTGGCACAATAATTTCTATACGAAGGCAATCAAAATTAAATTTTAAAATTAGTAACAATTATGGCAAAGTCGAATTTTGAACTCTTTGACGACAGGGTTCTTGTGAAGCCAAACCAGGCCGAGGAAAAAACTGCCGGTGGAATTATCATTCCAGATACTGCAAAAGAAAAGCCTCAAAAAGGAACTGTTATTGCTGTTGGAAAAGGCAAATACGCCGAACAAACCGGCAACCTGATTCCCTTACAGGTTAAAGAAGGTGATGTGGTTATGTACGGTAAATATGGCGGTACAGAAATTACAATTGAAGGAGAAGATTACCTGATCATGCGGGCATCTGACATTTTGATGAAAGTCAAATAAACAATTTGAAACCATTTAATAACAAATAAAAACAAACAATCATAAAGATTATGGCTAAACAATTATTTTTTGAGATAGAAGCCCGTAATAAAATGAAGAGAGGGGTGGATACTCTGGCCAATGCGGTTAAAGTAACCCTGGGCCCCAAAGGTCGTAATGTAGTAATAGATAAGAAATTCGGTGCACCAACTGTTACCAAAGATGGCGTTACAGTAGCAAAGGAGGTTGAACTGGAAGATCCCGTGGAAAATATGGGAGCACAGATGGTTAAAGAAGTAGCCAGCAAAACCGGTGATATTGCCGGCGACGGTACTACTACTGCAACTGTTTTGGCACAGTCAATTATCAGTGAGGGTTTGAAGAACGTTGCATCCGGTGCAAATCCGATGGATTTAAAACGCGGTATTGATAAAGCCGTTAAATCTGTTGTTGACAGCCTGAAGAAACAATCGGTGGCTGTTGGCGATAATAATAATAAGATTGAACAGGTTGCCAGCATTTCAGCCAATAATGATGAAAGCATTGGCAAGCTGATCGCAGAAGCTATGTCAAAGGTAGGTAAAGAAGGAGTCATCACCGTTGAAGAAGCTAAAGGAACAGATACCACAGTGGAGGTTGTGGAAGGTATGCAGTTTGATCGTGGTTATATTTCCCCCTATTTCGTTACCAACAGCGAAAAGATGGAAGCTGAACTGGAAAATCCTTACATCCTGATTTATGATAAAAAGATCAGTACAATGAAGGATATTCTCCACATTCTTGAAAAAGTGGCTCAGGGCGGACGCCCATTGCTGATCATTGCTGAGGATCTGGAAGGTGAAGCTTTGGCAACGCTGGTGGTAAACAAATTGAGAGGTACATTGAAAGTTGCAGCAGTAAAAGCTCCTGGGTTTGGCGACAGAAGAAAAGAAATGCTTCAGGATATTGCTACATTAACCAAAGGAATTGTGATCAGCGAAGAACAAGGATACAAACTTGAAAATGCTGATTTGACTTATCTCGGTGAAGCCGGGCATGTTACAATTGACAAGGATAATACAACCATCGTAAACGGTAAAGGTGACAAAGCTGCTATTAAAGCAAGAGTTAACCAGATTAAAGCACAAATTGAAACAACTACCAGCGATTACGACAAAGAAAAATTGCAGGAACGTTTGGCTAAGTTGAGTGGAGGCGTTGCAGTTCTTTATGTGGGTGCTGCTACCGAAGTTGAAATGAAGGAAAAGAAAGACCGCGTGGACGATGCGTTGCATGCTACACGTGCTGCCGTTGAAGAAGGTATTGTACCGGGCGGTGGTGTCGCTTACATCCGTTCAATCACTGGTCTTGATAAGGTGAAAAGTGATAATGCAGATGAAGCTACCGGTGTCCAGATCGTTCGCCGTGCTTTGGAAGAACCCGTTCGCCAGATCGTTGTAAACAGCGGTGTTGAAGGAAGTATAGTGGTTCAAAAGATCAAAGAAGGAAAGAACGATTACGGTTTCAATGCACGTACGGAAGTTTACGAAAACCTTTTGACGGCTGGTGTTATTGACCCTACCAAGGTTGCACGTATCGCTCTGGAAAATGCAGCTTCTATTGCGGGAATGTTGCTTACTACAGAATGCGTTATTTCAGATAAACCCGAAAAAGATAAAGCTCCGATGACTCCAATGGGCGGCGGAATGGGTGGTGGAATGGATATGGGTTACTAAGCTGAATACATTTCATTATACAATTGGTTCCGGAAAGATTTCGGAACCAATTTTTTTTCGAGCTTTCAGCATCCTTCGAAGTTGAATGAACATTACATCGCGATTTTTTTTTTTTTCTGCGAAATTTTGCAGGAGAAAGTTTTTTCTTCTCCGACCAGTGAAATCTGAGGAATGTAAGAATAACTATTCCCGGACCGGAATTTTCTCAAATCATTCTCCCCATGAATGGATCCGTTTTTGAAGGTTGTCCAGTTTCCATCCTTCCTGCAAATCTTTTTTCAAATCCATTCGATCCCTTCGCAATTAAAGAGAAATCATACCATCCGGAATTATTCTTTACATCCACCAGTTTTTGAATTTCCGGGGTGTGTTCATTAATCGCAATAGTTTGTGAGGGAGAACCGTATTTGTTATCTTTCAAAGAAAGATCAATTGATTGCTGACCTATATTATCAATGACAAATTTTGCATCTCCGGTCAGTTTGCCGGTACCATCTGAATAATTATTTATCAGATTGATCTCAATTTGCGGATCGTCTTTTGAACCTTTAAATTCTCTGAAAAATCCATTGGGTCCATAAACCCGCAGATGATAAATCCCGTTTTCAAACCGGTCTAACGGCCATGTATATTCTATTTTATCTCCTGCTTTTACGGCAAATGACCAAGCCCGCACTTCCTCCCATTTTGAAGGTGATTTATATTTTCCCGGAACATACACATTGAACGGGACGCCTGCTGATTTCTCAGCAAAATGTTTACGATTTACGCTGAAGACGATTTTGAAACTTCTTTTATTGCTGGTCAGATTTCCATTCACTTCAAACTCATAGGGCAGCGCACATGCATTGCGAATTCCTTTTTCCTGGCCCGGTAAAAGTTGCGAAAAAAGAGTTTCAGAAATTTCCCTTACCTGTTCTCTGTTTAATGCATGGTAGTCTGATGGGGGATCTTTGAATTTTGTATTGTAAATCTCTTTTGTAAATGTATCTCTGTCCAGAAAGTCAGGCAGAATAACCTTTTCTCCGTTGTATTGACGGAATACAGAAGTCAGATCACCCACAACTGTTCTTCGCCATTCAGAAATGTTGGTTTCACGGATGTCCTTTCCTGTCTTGGCTTTGAGAAATCTTTCCAAAAACCGAACAGTTGAAGTAATGTCAAAAAGCTGTGAATTAACCCATCCACCCCGCGACCACGGAGATGCAATAATAAGTGGTACTCGGTATCCGAGACCGATAGAATCCTCCCTTGCATTTTCCTTTTTTAAATCAGGCCTTTGCATCTGATCTTTCATTGTTACATATTCATCGGTGGTATCAATTCCTGATGAGACTTTCCCGGCCTTGCTATCATTGGGTTTGGGTGCGGTGAATGGAGGAATGTGATCAAAGTATCCATCATTTTCATCATAGTTTAGAATGAAAATTGTTTTTTTCCAAACCTCCGGATTCCTGGTAAGTATTTCCAAAACCTGCGAAACATACCATGCGCCAAACCATGGTGCGCTCGGGTGATCTGAATAATATTGAGGAGCCACCAGCCAGGATACCATCGGCAGATTACCTGTGTTTACATCCTGCCTGAATTGATAAAAGACATCACCTTTCGGTAATCTGAATTCTCTTTTGATTCCATTTTCTTCATAAATAAATGGATCAGTTTTGTGATAATCAGGATCACCTGTATTGGTGACAAACGCCCGTTTGTGAATATTTTTTTTAAACGCAGATAATTTTTCAAAATTTTCCGGGCTCCATTTTTTTACCTCGGATTGATATTTTTCCAGTTGCTGTTTTTTCTGAAGAAGGATTTTCTGAATCTTAACCGCCTGATTTTGTTTTTTCCCTTCCAAATTTCTTTTCAGATGTTTTATTTCACCAGGTAATTCTCCAATTCGTTTCATCATAAAATCGTAATGTGCTTTGTGAAAACGAACATTGTAGTTGGAGAACCATTCCAGATCATTATCTGTAAAATTTGCGAGCCAGCTCTCGTCATCACCTTTGAGATCTGTCTGAAGACTGATTTCATTCTGATAAACTTTCCACGGAATCCCGTTTTCTTCCAGTCTTTCAGGATATGTTTTCCAATTGACTTCTTTGTTATAATAGACATCGCTGTTCCATACATTTGCCTGTTTACCGGAAGCTTCGCGGATAGTTCCAGACCAGAAAAATAATCTGTTGGGAGTTGTTCCCGTCAAGGCCGAACTGAAATTCTGGTCACAGATAGTGAAAGCATCTGCAAGTGCGTAATAAAAAGGGATATCTTCCCGGTTGTAATAGCCCAATGTCAAAGGCATTTCTTTGTAATCGCCGCCGGCCTTTTTAGCAATCAGCCATTTATCGTATTTCCCATTATTTCTGGCATCCACCTGGTCTGTCCATGAATGAGGCAATCCTCCCATCCAGGTCGCACGCGTATCTTTCATGTTGAGCCTGAACGGTACATATTTTTTACCCTTTTCATTGGTCTGGATCCAAACCGGGGTTTGGCCGGGAATCGTAATTGGATGCGGGTCGTTGAATCCCCTTACTCCCTGAAGAGTTCCGAAACAATGATCAAAAGATCTGTTTTCCTGCATCAGAAAAACGATATGTTCAGCATCGAGAAAAGTAGTTTCCGGTTCGGGATTGATGGCCAAAGCTTTTTGAATGGAGGGCGGCAATGAATGCCAGATTCCGGCTCCGCCGGCTAGTAAAGAAGCCTCTTTTAAAAAGTCTCTTCGTGTAGCCATAGTTGAATTTTATATACAAAGATTTTCAGGAAAGATAAACTTTTTGATTTTAAAATTTTGATGAAGAAATGGTATATCCATTTAAAGGAATTGGCTCTTTCCTTATTGTAAATTAGGCAACTCTGACTCTGGCCGGCTGATGTTTGCGAAACGATATGGATACTATTTTTGCATCCTATGAAGCCGGCAAAGAACATATCTCAAATTGAAGCAGAAATAACAGAAGAGTTTTTGCGGTTCGAAAGCTGGGACGAGAAATATGAATACCTAATTGACCTGGGAAAAAAGCTATCACATCTTGATAAAGCGGAGATGACCGAAAGAAATCTGATCAGGGGATGCCAATCCAGTGCATGGTTGGTGGCAGAATACAGAGATGGAAAAGTTTATTTCAAAGCCGATAGCGATGCGCTTATTGTAAAGGGATTGATGAGTTTACTCATTCGTGTTCTTTCGGGTCAATCGGCGGAAACCATCCTGACTGCAAAATTAAATTTTATAGATACGATCGGAATGCATCAACATCTGGCGCCGACACGCTCCAATGGATTGCGGTCCATGATTATTCAATTGAAAAGCCATGCGATGACATTCAAAGCACGTAACCGCGCAAACTGATTTAATTGCTCAATCAGGAAAAAGTAGCTTTTAAACTCAAATCCAGACTGACTGCATGATGGGTAATGGCGCCGGTGGACACAAAATCAACACCTGTCCCGGCATACGATTCAATGGTATCCAAAGTGATATTACCCGATGATTCAGTCTCATATTTTCCGCCTACCATTTTTACAGCTTCGGCGGTCCGTTCAGTAGAAAAATTATCGAACATGATGCGATCAACCTTGCCAATTTTCATCACTTCGCGAACATCTTCCAATGTCCGCACCTCCACCTCTACCGGAAGCTTTAAATTATTTTTCTTTAAATACTGATCTGCCTTTTCAATAGCCTGGGTAATTCCGCCGCAGAAATCTATGTGATTATCTTTCAACATAATCATATCAAACAAACCCATCCGGTGATTGTATCCGCCACCCGTCCTGACGGCTGCTTTTTCTAAAAAACGAAGCCCCGGCGTTGTCTTTCTGGTATCCAAAAGTCTGGTATGATATCCACTCAATTTTTGAACATACTTGTTAGTCAGCGTTGCAATGCCGCTCATCCTTTGCATGCAATTCAGAGCAAGCCGTTCTCCTTTCAGTAGAGCATGTACATTTCCGGTTATTTCAAATGCAATATCTCCGGGTTTCATGAAGTCTCCATCATTCATGAACTGATGCATTTCCATTTCAGCGTCTAAGTATTTAAAAATACTCTTTGCCACAAAAACTCCAGCCAGCATTCCACTTTCTTTTACCTTCAAAACAGACTTACCTGTTGTTCCTGCAGGAATACAGGCTAATGAAGAATAATCACCAGCTCCAACATCTTCTTCTAATAAGCGTTGTATAAATGTTTGCAAATAGCTTTCATCAGACATTTTCAGAATACTTTAAAAGGGTGAATGGGATATCGAAAATCAATTAAAAAAAACTCATGTAGCGACGGCAATGTGCTTATGCCCATTCAAACATCCGGTTTAAAGGCACTGATGCATCTTTTATCAATTGATCGTCCAATATGATTTCAGGTGTTTCATTTTTCAGGCAGTTATACACCTTTTCCATTGTGTTCACCTTCATAAAAGCACATTCACTGCAATGGCAGGAGTTATCTTCATTAGCAGGAGCCGGGATAAGCGTTTTGCCGGGAGCTTCTTCCTGCATCTTTAGTAATATCCCCGCTTCAGTGGCTACGATAAAGGTTTGTTCTTCGCTCTGTTTAACGTAGTCAATCATCTTTTTTGTAGAACCCACAAAGGCCGCCATGTTTAAAACATGAGCTTCCGATTCAGGATGAGCGATCAATACAGCATCCGGATGTTCGTGCATAAGATTAATCAGCTTTTCAACCGAAAAAGCCTCATGCACAATGCAGAACCCATTCCACAATACCATATCTCTTCCGGTTTGTTTTATGATATACCTGCCCAAATTCGCATCGGGAGCAAAGACAATTTTTTTATCTGAAGGAATTTTTCTGACAATGGCTTCAGCATTGGAAGAGGTGCAAATCACATCGCTCATTGCCTTGATTTCTGCCGAGGTATTCACATAAGTCACCACTACATGATCCGGATATTTTTTTAAAAATTCACCAAACTCTTTTGGGCGGCAATTATCTGCCAGGGAGCATCCTGCAGCCATGTCGGGAAGAAATACACGTTTATCCGGGTTCAGTATTTTGGCGCTCTCTGCCATGAATTTTACTCCGGCAAAAACAATGATTTTATGATTTGTTTCTTTCGCCTTTTTAGCCAGCCCCAAGCTGTCGCCAACAAAATCAGCCACTTCCTGTATTTCCGGCCTTTGATAATAATGAGCCAAAATCAGTGCATTTTTCATTTTAGCCAGTTCGCGAATCTCCTGGCGAATACTCTTTTTTTCAATTTCGGTTGCTATCATGATTTGCAATTATTTTTCTACGTGTCATGCAATCGCCTTTCCGGGGATAACGTGGCTGCAAATATAGATCACTCTCTATTCTTTCCCACCTGTTCCACCAAAATACAAGCGATCTAAACCGCGTTTTTTTTAATGTTTACGAATATGGGAATATAAAATTAGAATACAAATGATCAAACATCATCTGTCCTAAGCAATCAGTCAAAAGTCCGGCCAGATCTGCTAAAGAATCTTTATTTAAAATAAACATTTCCATCACATATAATCTCGACTTTCCTGTTAGAAAACAATTCATCTTATTCTTTCCTTTACATCAAAAAGAAATACCTGAGAAAAAGGAAATGGTTTGTTTATCGTAAAAAGTCTTTCTCTTTCTTTTCATACCTCACTAATTTTGTATTCTTAAATGCAACCCACCGCCCTCACAAAGAGTGTACCTAAGGAAGTTCAGCAGTTGACTGTTTACAGCATACTGTTCAGTATCAGTTTCTCTCATATGCTGAACGATACCATTCAGTCATTGATACCATCAATTTATCCGCTTTTAAAAGATTCTTTTGCCCTGACTTTTGCGCAGGTTGGATTGATTCAACTCACATTTCAGATGACAGCAAGTATCCTTCAGCCTATGGTAGGAACTTTTACCGATAAAAGGCCACAACCGTTTTCTTTGGCCATCGGAATGTGTGTGTCGATGACTGGTTTAATATTGATTGCATTCGCAGGAAGTTTTGAAATGGTTTTGGTTTCGGTTGCATTGATCGGTGCAGGTTCATCAGTTTTTCATCCCGAATCTTCAAAAATCGCATACCTCGCCTCTGGTGGCAGAAGGGGATTTGCACAATCGGTTTTTCAGGTAGGCGGAAACACCGGAACCGCTATCGGGCCGCTGCTTGCGGCTTTGGTGATCGTAAAATATGGCAGGAACCACACGGCTTATTTTGCAATTCTCGCTTTGATTGCAATTGTGGTTTTAATTTATGTGGGTAAATGGTCAAAACCTCATTTGTATCGGATGAAGAGGCAAAAAGAAAAAGGGACGTTGAAAGAATATCACAGCCATTTTTCAAAACGTACTGTTCATTATTCAATTTTGATTTTACTGGTTCTTATTTTTTCCAAATATTTTTATCTCGCAAGTATCAGCAGTTATTATACCTTTTTTCTCATTCAAAAATTTCATGTAAGTATCAGAGATTCTCAATTCTTTTTATTTGCTTTTCTGGCTGCTGCAGCAGTGGGAACCTATTTTGGCGGGCCGTTGGGCGACAGGTACGGAAGAAAATATGTCATTTGGTTTTCCATCCTTGGTGTGGCGCCATTCACTCTGTTGATGCCTTTTGTAAATCTGTTCTGGACGGGAGTTTTGAGTGTGATTATCGGTTTTATTATTTCTTCGGCATTTCCAGCAATTGTGGTGTATGCACAGGAATTAATGCCGGGAAAAATTGGTATGGTGTCAGGATTATTTTATGGTTTTTCTTTCGGGATGGGTGGCCTTGCTGCAGCCTTGTTGGGGCTTCTTGCTGATGCAAAAGATATATTTTATGTGTATCATGTTTGTTCTTTCCTCCCATTGATCGGACTTATTACGTGGTTATTACCCAATTTGAAAAAAGAACGTGAGAAAAATAAATCCTCCTTTCAAACTCAGGCCCGATGATAGGTTTTCCGGATATTTCGGCGAAGTATAATTTTTTATTCTTTAGGATGACGTCAAAATTTATCTGTATGCTGAAATCTTTTAAGTTTTTTACCTTTGACGTTCTAAAAAAAATCAGGGTTTGGCGCTTATAAAAAGTATTTCAGGAATCAGAGGCACGATTGGTGGAGTGCCTGGTGAAAATCTGACACCGGTTGACATCGTAAAATTTACTGCCGCTTTTATCACCATCATATCCGGAAAATCGAAATCAAAAACAATTGTGATTGGAAGAGATGGACGAATCAGTGGGAAGATTGTGAGTACGCTATGTTCAAGTACAATCCTGGCATGTGGTTTCAATGTAATTGATTTGGGAATAACAACCACGCCTACAGTTGAAATGGCTGTAAAAGCAGAAAGTGCTGCGGGTGGGGTTATCATTACAGCCAGCCACAACCCGGCTGAATGGAATGCATTGAAATTATTGAATGACCAGGGAGAATTTATTGACGCTTCAGTAGGGAATGATGTTTTGGATTTGGCCGAAAAAGAAGAGTTTAGTTTTGAGAAGGTGGATAAACTTGGATTCTATTCCTGCGATAACTCTTATTTGAAAAAGCATATTGATGCAGTGCTTCATTATCCGCTTGTTGATGTGAAAGCTATCAGGAAGCAACAGTATAAAATTGTGGTAGATGGAATCAACAGCAGTGGCTCAGTTTATGTTCCGGCATTATTGAGAGAATTGGGAGTGAAGGATGTGGTAGTTATTAATTCAGAAATGAATGGAATATTCAATCACAATCCTGAACCTCTTCCTAAAAATCTTACTACACTGAGCAATGAAGTAGTGCAGCAAAAAGCTGATCTTGGAATTGCAGTGGATCCTGATGTGGACCGCCTTTGTTTTGTTTGCGAGGATGGCAGCATGTTTGGCGAAGAATACACGCTGGTTGCTGTGGCTGATTATGTTTTAGGTAAACGAAAAGGCAATACCGTCAGTAATCTTTCCTCAACAAAGAGCCTGAAAGAAATCACCATCCAGCACGGCGGAGAATATTTTCCGAGTGCGGTGGGCGAAGTGAATGTGGTAGAAAAAATGAAACAGGTGAATGCAGTGATCGGTGGCGAGGGAAACGGTGGTGTTATTGTTCCGGATTTCCATTATGGCCGCGACGCTTTGATTGGTATAGGACTTTTCCTTTCTCACCTTGCCAATTCAGGAAAGAGTATTAAAAAACTGAGGTCACTTTACCCCGATTATGTGATCAGTAAAAATAAGATTCCATTAGACAAAGAAACAGATGTAAAAAAACTTCTCGAAAAAATCAAAGACAAGTATAAGAATCAGAAAGTAAATACCGAAGATGGTTTGAAGATTGAATTTGACAATGATTGGGTACATCTGAGGCCCAGTAATACGGAACCTATTCTGAGAATTTATTCAGAAAGCAATTTTGAAACTACCGCAGAAAATATCGCAAAAAAAATCATCAGCGACATTCAGGAGGAACTCAATGTACAAAAGTGATTTTCACAATTTGATATGAACAGAATTTATTTTGACAATACTGCCACAACGGCAATTGATCCCGCTGTGTTTGAAGAAATGAAACCTTATTTTACCGAAAAGTTTGGTAATCCGTCTTCCATTTATTCTTATGGAAGAGAGACACGGCTTGCGATAGAAAATGCAAGAAAAACTGTTGCGCAGGTTCTTCATGCCCACCCTTCAGAAATATTTTTTACAAGTTGTGGTACGGAAAGTACCAACACCGCACTTCATGGTGCTGTAGAAGATTTGGGCTGCAGGCATATTATCACCTCACCGGTTGAGCATCATGCAACGTTGCATACGGTTGATTATTTGGTAAAGACGAGAGGAGTTAAAGCTTCCTATGTAAGGGTTTCACCGAAAGGATATATTGATCTGGAGGATCTTGAAACAATTTTGGAAGAGAGTAAAGAGAAATGCCTGGTAACCCTGATGCATGGAAATAATGAAATCGGTACCAGGACTGATATTAAGGCTGTTTCTGAAATCTGTGAAAAGTACAAGGCCATTTTTCATTCGGATACCGTTCAGACCCTGGGCCATTTTCCGATAGATGTCAGTAGTTTTAAAATACATTTTCTGAGTGGTTCGGCACACAAGTTTCACGGCCCCAAAGGCGTCGGAATTTTGTACGTAAACCGGGATATAAAAATTTCACCTTATCTGGAAGGTGGTGGGCAGGAACGAGAAATGAGATCGGGAACTGAGAATGTGTATGGAATTGTGGGGCTTGCCAAAGCGCTTCAAATGGCCTCTGACAATATGGAAGAAGATAGCGGGTATATTCGTGGACTAAGGGATTACATGAAGAAAAAACTGGAGGAAGGAATCCCGGGTGTTTGTTTTAATGGTGATCCGGAAGGCGATTCCTTATACACCGTATTAAGTGTCGGGTTTCCAAAAACTGATAAGTCAGATATGTTGTTGTTCAATCTGGATTTGCATCACGTGTGTGCAAGTGGCGGGAGTGCCTGTTCTGCCGGGGCTTTAACCGGAAGCCATGTTATTGCTGCCATCCATCCGAAGGACCAAACCACAATCAGGTTTTCTTTCAGTAAATTCAATACTAAAGAGGAAGTTGATCAGGTTATTGAAATACTGAAAAAGATTCTTTGATGGGATTGGCTTTTCAAACGTATATATCCTCTATAAAAAAATATTCTTCTTTATCGGGAAGTAAGATGATGGATAACACATCAAACTGAATTTTTTCCCAACCCGGATTTTGATATTGGAATTCAGAAGCAGCGTTGATGACATTTTTTAATTTTTTTTTGGTTACATCTTCTTCCGGATATCCAAATTGCAGGGAGTTGCGCGTCTTAACTTCAACAAAATGCAATACACCTTCTTTTAATGCGATAATATCAATCTCGAGATGCTTAAATGTCCAGTTACGATAAAGTATTTTGAAATTATTTTTTACTAAATATTCAGCAGCCAGTTCTTCACCTTTTTGTCCTAACTCATTGTGATGTGCCATACATTGAAAATAACCATAATGTTTCAATTGGGCAAAAATGAAGATCTTGTTTATTCCTTGTCAGATATTTAATGCTATGTTTGAACGGTTGCTTTTTTATGTGTTGATAAAACCATAAGTTGTAAAATGAAAACTACCTTTTTCGTTTCTGCGATTCTTTTCTCTTTTGCATTTTGTATAAGTTCTTGTCAAAATACAAAAGGCCTTGCGAATACAATTTCAAAATCTTCTCCAATCATCAGCGGGAATGACACCAGGGATATTGTTTTTATGAATTCAGACGGAAAAGATATTCGCTTGGGGGCATTAAAAGGAAAAGTTGTTTTCATTAATTTCTGGGCAACATGGTGCCTGCCATGCAGAATGGAAATGCCGGGGATCAACAAGCTGAAAAAATCTTTTAAAGAAAACGGTCAAATAGTTTTTATGACTGTTGATACCGATGGCGATCTTACAAAGTCTTCTCAATATATGCATAGGAAGAATTTTGATCTTGATGTATTTGGTCTGAAAAGTAATCTGCCGGAGGGTTTCATGCCAAATATGATTCCGGCAACCTTTATTCTGAATAAAAACGGAGATGTAGTTGCCCGTGTGGCAGGCGCTATGAATTATGCAAAATCTGATGTGAGAAAGTCTCTTGAGAGGCTAATGGATGAATAGAAAAAATTTCGAATCACTTCTTGGCAGTTCTCTGATTCAATCGTTAAAAAAGATAAAAAATCAAATTTCGATGGGGTGTTTTTCATCTGACTTCCGTCTTTCATTACAATAAACAATTCATTACCGTTCAAACCGTTAATTATAAAACGTTTTTAAGATTTAGAAAAGTAAATTTGTACCCTAAAAATTAATACATGAAAAAAATTTATTTTATAGCTGCTTTTTTATTGTGTGGTAACTTTCTTTTTGCGCAGATGGTGAAGAACCCGGTTAGCTGGACATCAAGCACCAGGAAGACAGGTGACAAAACTTATGAGATTACACTTGTGGCCAACATCGGGAGTGGCTGGCACATGTATTCACAAAATACACCGGATGGTGGTCCTTTGCCGACCAAAATTACTTTCTCGAAAAATCCGTTGGTGATTCTTCCGTCCGGACACATGAAGGAAAGCGGAAAGCTTGAACAACGTTTTGAACCCTTGTTTGGCGTGGATGTCAGGCAATATTCAAATCAGGTAGAATTTAAACAAACCGTAAAACTGAAAGCCAATGTAAAAACGTCAGTGGATGTGGCCGTCCAGTTTATGACATGCAATGACCGTGAATGTTTGCCTCCTACAACTCGTAAATTTACCGTTGCTCTCAAATAAACCAGTGAATTAAATGCATTCCTATTTGAAGGTTTTCCATCGTGTTTTCTGTGCAATTGGCCTTTTGTTTTTTGTTCAGGCAGCCTATTCACAAAATTCAAAGCCTGTTCAGTTTTCATTCAGTACCCGCCATGTCAATGACAGTATTGCCTACCTGCAAATCAAAGCAAAAATAGCACCGGGTATAAAATTATTTGCACTGCAGAATTCTCCGGAAGATCTCGTTTATTCAACACTTTCATTTGATTCTTCCATTAAATCAAAGATTGCCGGTAAACCTGATTTTGAGGGAAACCTTCACAAAGAAAAAGACCCGGCATTGGATGGCGAAATACAATTCTTCACAGATTCAGTTGTCTGGAATCAACCTTTACTCGCCAAACCAACAGATAGTTTTCTCGTGATCGGCAAGGTAGATTTTATGTATAAAAAAGGTGAAGATTTTCCGTCAGGAGAAGAGGGCTTCCAGGAATTTGTTTTGCCGGAGGCCACCGCATCCACCGCAGAACTGGCCAGTATAAATAATGCAGAAGCAAGCTCGACAGCAAAGAGTTCCATCGCAACAAAATCTCTCTGGTGGATATTTGGAAGTGGTCTGCTGGGAGGATTGCTCGCATTGATTACCCCATGTGTTTACGCCATGATTCCTATCACGGTAAGTTTCTTCACAAAGAAAAGCAATACATCTTCCGAGGGGATTAAGAATGCAGTTTTATATTCATTATCGATAATATTCATATTCACCTGTCTTGGATTTTTGATCACAATTATTTTCGGGCCGGATGCATTGAATATCATTTCGACAAATTGGGTGGCGAACCTGATATTCTTTCTCATTTTCGTCATCTTTGGTATATCATTTTTAGGCGCTTTTGATATTACATTGCCGAGTGCAGTCGCCAATAAGATAGACAGCAAATCAAACACTGGCAGTATTGTCGGGATTTTCTTCATGGCCCTGACTTTGGTTGTCGTTTCATTTTCTTGTACGGGTCCGATTTTGGGTAGCCTGCTGGTACTTGCGTCGGAAGGAAGTTTTTATGGTCCTCTGGTAGGAATGTTTGGATTCTCGTTAACGCTGGGATTGCCTTTTGCTTTCTTCGCTTTCTTCCCTGGCCTGATGAACAAACTTGGAAAATCTGGGGGGTGGCTCAATTCAGTAAAGGTGACTCTTGGTTTCCTCGAACTGGCGCTGGCGTTGAAATTCTTGTCTAACGCAGATTTGGCAAAGGGGTGGAGGATCCTCGACAGAGAAGTTTTCATCAGTCTCTGGATTGTTATATTCGCATTGCTCGGATTCTATCTTTTGGGCAGATTAAAGTTTCATCATGATGATGAGTTACCGAAAAATGATTTTGGCCATTCATACATTAGCATAACCAGATTATTCCTTGCCATTGTTTCTTTTTCATTTGTGGTGTACATGGTTCCCGGATTATTTGGTGCGCCATTGAAAAAGATTTCTGCATTTGTCCCGCCCATGGGTACACAGGATTTCACACTGGGTGGAAGCAGCAGCTCATCAGCAGTAATTGCTGGTGGTTCCGGTGAGAAAAATAATTCTAATATTTTGCCGCAGCCTGTGAAGTTTTACGACAGAATGAAAATGTATGAACCCGAAGTAGTAGTGAAATATGGAATGGTTACTTATTTTGATTACAACGAAGCATTGGAGGTGGCGAGGAGGTTAAAACGTCCGCTGATGATTGATTTTACAGGCATCAATTGTGTGAATTGCCGCGCCATGGAAGGAAAAGTGTGGAGTGATCCGGAGGTAATGAAGAGGTTAAAAAATGATTTTGTAATTGTTTCTCTTTATGTGGATGTGCAGAATGTATATCTGCCCAAGAATGAACAATATTATTCTGAGTCCCTGAAGAAAACGGTGAAAACAATAGGGGAGAAGAGTACTGATCTACAGGTTTCGGTTTATCATGCCAACTCACAACCCTTTTACTTTTTCCTCGATGGCAATCAGAAAAGGCTGATGCCGGATGGATACGGATATGATACAGATGTGGATAAATTCAGGAATATGCTTGATGAGGTTGTTGCTAAATATAAAGCGTCTGAACAGACAGTTGCCTTGAAAGATCAGAAATGATTGTTTTATCAGAAAGGATGTTTGCGCAATGCAAAATGAATTTTTACATCGTATTTGTTTCAATAATAAATTTTGATCCCGAATTTAAAACTCGTTGGCTTGTTGGTATTTGGATCTTTTAATCTTAAGGTTTTTATCAAATATGATATTGATCTGATAGTAAACCGGTTAAGATTTTTTACTGCGAAGTAATTCGAACAGGAAAGCGTCTAACTAACTGTCGCAATAAAATCTGAAACTACTTTTTCAAAAAAAAACAATAATCACAAAAATGAGATCTAAACTATTTCTGCTCGTGGCGATGGCATTTTTATTTAATGCCGGAATAGCACAAAGAAGAGCTCCGGGACAAAATCCGCAATTCAATTTTCCCCGAAACGGAAGCGATACCACTTCTCCGGCGAATCAGGCCCGGAAAGGCCCTAAGCCTTACGACAAAGTGATTACCGAGGGTGCAATAACAATGAACGGATTTATTACCTCGCACAAAGTGAAGGATGAATATTTTCTTGAAATCCCTGATTCTGTTTTCAACCGGGATTTGTTGGTTGTAAACCGGATAGCCAAAGCTGCTGCCGGTGTAAGAGCGGGATTTACCGGATATGCCGGAGACCAAATCGGTAAAGAAGTAGTACAATTTGTAAAAGGACCGGAAAACAAGGTATTTCTGAAAACGATTTCTTTCAGTGAAACTGCAACTGATTCTACGCCGGACGGTATGTATCGAAATCTAAAGAACAGCAGCCTTCAGCCTATTGCAGCAAGTTTTGATGTTGCTGCTTTCTCTCCCAATCATAAAGGCATTGTGATTGATATTACAAAATACATCAATGGTGACAATGATGTTTTGTTTTTCAGTGCGGGAACCAAGCGCAGTCTCGGATTGACCCAACAGATTGCTGATCGTTCTTACATTGTCAGTGTCAGGGCATTCCCGGTGAATATTGAGATTCGCACAATGAAGACTTATAACCGTTCTCCGAATTCAAATCAGAGAGGTGGAAGTACCCAACCTTCATTTGGGCAGGCACAGGGTTCTGCTGAACCTACAACATTTGAATTAAATAGTTCTATTGTAATGCTTCCGAAGGTGCCAATGAAGGCAAGGTATTTCGACCCGCGAGTTGGGTATTTTGCAACATCAACCACAGATTTTGATGCGAATCCCCAGGGAATCAAAAAAATCTCTCTTGCTGTAAGATGGCGCCTGGAACCGAAACCTGAGGATGTTCAGAAATATTTGAAAGGTGAACTGGTAGAACCACAAAAACAAATCGTTTATTATATAGATCCTACCACTCCAAAAAAATGGGTACCATATCTTATTCAGGGAATCAATGACTGGAATGTCGCTTTTGAACAGGCAGGATTTAAGAATGCCATTGTCGGGAAAGAAGCTCCAACAAACGATTCTACCTGGAGCCTCGACGATGCACGCCATTCTGCAATTGTTTATAAACCCTCGTCCGTTGCCAATGCAAGCGGGCCCAATGTCAACGATCCGAGAAGTGGAGAAATTCTGGAAAGCCATATTAACTGGTATCACAACGTAATGGAACTCGTGCGCAACTGGTATTTTGTACAAACTTCAGTGGTGGATCCCAACGCGAGAACGATGAATTTCAGTGAACATCTGATGGGTGAACTGATCCGTTTTGTTTCTTCACATGAAGTGGGCCATACACTTGGATTGCGCCACAACTTTGGTTCTTCATCTACAGTTCCTGTGGAAAAACTTCGCGATAAAAATTGGCTGGATGTACACGGGCATACTCCCTCTATTATGGACTATGCGCGTTTTAATTATGTAGCACAGCCGGAAGACAACCTTCCTGAAAACGATCTCTTCCCGAGAATTGGTGAATACGACAAATGGGCTATTCAATGGGGTTACATATGGCTGCCTCAGTTTAAAGGGCCGGAAGATGAAGAAGGATATTTGAACAAGATCGTAAGCGACAGCCTTGCAAAAAATCCGCGTTTGTTTTTCGGAACAGAAACAGATCCCAATGATCCGCGCAACCAAAGTGAAGACCTTGGCAACAATGCAATGGTGGCCAGCGCCTACGGTATTAAAAATCTGAAACGCATTATTCCGAATCTGATCAACTGGACCAAAGAACCTAATGAAGGATATGATAATGCAAAAAATATTTATGGACAGGTTGTGGCTCAATTCAACCGTTATATGGGCCATGTAAGCAAAAATGTAGGCGGTATCGAATGGAACCCAAGTACCATTGAACAGAATAAAACGGTATATAATTTTACCCCGAAAAACAGGCAGAAAGATGCAATTAAATTTTTGCAGGATCAGCTATTCACCACTCCCAAATGGCTAATAGACAAAAATCTTTTCAGCCTCATAGGAGTGGATCAGTTAAATACAATTTCAACATTGCAGAAAAATGAATTCAGCCGTTTGTTCAACCCGAGAACGATAGCGAATCTTGTTAGTTTTGAACAATACGATCCGGCTAATGCCTACACGGAAACCAATATGCTGAATGATCTCAAGGCCGGGATATGGAGTGAACTGAAAACAGGGCAGGCAATTGATATCTACAGAAGAAACCTTCAGAAGTTGTATGTTGATGCTTTGGTAGATCTGGTTAAGCCGGCCAAACCCGCTGCCAATGCTCAGGCTCAGCAATTTCCCCGTCAGGGACAATTTACCCCTCCGACGATTGATAACAATGATGGTATTTCAGTGATCAAAGGCCACATGAGAACGTTATTGGCTGAGGTTAGAGCTGCCATCCAAAGAACAACGGATCCACAAAGCAAGATGCATCTCCAAGATGTAGCCGACAGGTTGAGAGATGGTTTGGACCCTTTGGTAACAAGGTAATTGTGTTGATTTTTAGTATAGAAAAAGCCCGGGCTTCGTCCCGGGTTTTTTAATTGGTTAAATTAGAAACTATTTTCCGGATCTGTCAGTTAAATTCGGAGGCATCCTTGTCTTTGAATTCGGATACGAAATCGCAAAATTTTTCAATATCATTTTCATTGGTTATAAACCCAACTGAAACCCGAACCGATCCTCTCATTTTGCCAATGAAAGAAACCATGTCATGATAATTTCCATCGCTATGGCTTGTGAAATATCCGGACAATTCTTCGGTGGTGATACAACTATTTATTTCGTCCACACCCGGATTGCAAAAACACCCGGTACGTATTGAAATATTTTTGAGACTGGCCCTTTCTTCAATTAATTCTGTCTGGAAAGTATTTCCGTTAATATCATAAAAGCTCATGATCATATTCCCTCCCCGTTTGCTAAAATCTTCGGGTCCGAATATTTTCAAAAGCGGTTTCCCGTTGCTATGTGTCAATTTTGAAAGTTTATGCGCCAGCAATTCCACAATAGTGTGTACCCTTTTTGAAATCTTATCCATGCCAATAGACTCAATGAATTCCAACCCGTTTTTAATGGCGGGAATATCCAGATAATTGAGGGTGCCATCTTCAAAACGTTCATGTGTGTTTGTAAGGAAATGGTCTTGTGCATTGACAGATACAAGCGAAACGGTTCCGCCGGCAAACCACGGTTTCTTTAATTCCTGAAATGAATCTTTGTGGATAAGCAGGCATCCCAATCCTGTCGGGTATCCAAAAATTTTATAGAAAGAAATGGGAATGAAATCCGGTTGAATTTCTGAAAGGTCCAACCGTGAAGTGGGTACAAATGCAGCCGCATCCAGAATTACATCGCAACCCAGGTTTTTTGCATAAGCCACCCATTTCAAATCGTGCTTGACCCCGGTAACATTGGATTGGGCAGGAAAGGAAAACAGTACCTTTTTATTTTTTGAATGTTCAGTGAGGAGTTTTTTTAAAAGAGGTTCATTGATTTGCAAATCGTGGTATTGTACCGGGACATAAGTTACGGCACCTCCTTTGTTTTTACAGAATTCCCGGATGCCATTTACTGAATTATGATTGTCTGAAAGTAAAATGTATTCTGTGTTTTCATTGAAAGGATAGCTTTCTCCGACAATGCGCAAAGCGTTTGTTGCATTCTGTGTAAATACGCAGATATAATCTTTTGCATTAAAGAAATCCAGAACCTTCTGGCGGGTTTCAGCAATGAATTCGGATGATCTTTTGGAAGTCGGGTTTATAGAATGAGGATTTCCAAAAACATTTTTCAGCAGAAAATCGTGGTGTTTTTTTATAAGAAACTCAGGGTAGATGTTCCCTCCGGTAAAGTCCAGATATACTTCAGAATTTTTGTCAATTCTGGAATATTCTTTTTTTCTTAATTCTGAAAAAAAAGCGTCATCGGAAAGTGAAATTGCCTTTGTCTCCGGGATTTCTTTTTCTAAGATTTGGTTTGACATAGAAATGTGTTTTAATGATATCTGCGATATTCCTACTTCCTGATTGCAAAAGTACAATTTGCAAAAACGATATATCACTTTTAAGAGTCACAAATAATGACAATTTTACCCCAAAAATGTTTTGGATAATATTTCTCCGGACCTAAGAAAGTGTTTTTAAAACTATTGTTCAAAAAAGACAACAGATCCGCCAACCCAGTCTTTATCGGCATTGTAGCGAACGCCTATCATTTTTCCTTTGCTCAGCCTTGCCAGATTACAAACCGCCACCGGCCTCTTTTTATTTTTTTCCCAGAAATAAAAGATCCTGATTTCTGCTTTTACCGGCTCATCCGGCGTTTTGATGGCTTCTGCATAATGCACTTTTTTCTGTAGAATCCAGTGTTCGGGATCTTTTATTTTTTGAATATCACTAAGTTTTACGTCAATGATTACCCCCTGACCGGCAAAACTGAAAAGGGGTTTTAAAACATATTGATCGAGATTGGCGGGAATTTCAGAAACCTCGTTTAAAAAAAATGTTTCCGGCACATAAGGGTGATTGATATACGGCAAAGTAAACTTGCTGATTCTGTAAAACCAGTTGGGATGTGGTACCCATTCAACATCCAATGGCTGGGTGATATCCACAATCTCTCCCAATGAATCTTTAATGTGATTGAAATCATCAAAAATAATCCGGTTGTAAATTCTTTCTACCGGAATTCGTTTACCGTTTTTTTCATAAAAAAGTTTCCTTCCTTCCTTTTTCAATTCTTCCAATCCCACAATTGGAATCCCAAGCAAATCCTGAGTGCAATAGAAATCGATTTTTGTTTTTTGCTCATGTGGTTTCACTTCCAGAAGAATGACATTTTCGGGAGCGTGATCATCAATGACAATCCTCTTTAGAAGTTCGGTATAAGTTTTTTTGTTGTATCCGTTGAGATATTGAGAAAAATTTTCCGGAATATTGAAATGTTTTCTGATCACTTCCGGATAATAAACCTGAAATCCGAATAGCGTTGGGAATCCCTGCATCTCGATCAACTGGGGTTCATACTGCCCGTTTTCATTGAGGCAAAGTCCAAAATCGAAAGCGATAAATTCCGGATGCCCATCATCGCCCGGCACTCTTTCTTTTTCAGGAATTGCTCTTTCGGTCAATCCTTTGAAATCGCTGTCAAGTATAATATCTACAATACTTTCACAGGCATCCAAAATTTTTTTTTCAAAAGATTTTGGAACAAAGACCGGCGTTTCAGCCACACGGAATTGGATGGCTCCGGGATGTTTACTATCCAGGTCATTGAGGAATTCGTGATATTTTTTTTCAGTGAAGCTGCGATTGAAGGCTTCTCTTAAATCGGGGATCATGATATCGTATTTGTAGTCTTGGAAATTAATGTATTTTCAGTAACGCCGGATTTTTTAAACTTCCGTAGCCGTCAGGCAATTATTCAATGCAAGTTGCAGAAAATTGGGAAGCACATGTGCATGTGTCATTCTTATTTTATCCGGATCGTGCAATTGTTCTATCATGCTCTTCCATTTTTCAAATCCATGATTTTCGATGATAGATTCTTTTTTTTCGGGATTGTTGAGCCATTTAAGCATCCCTTCAGGATCGGCCTCAGGATGAAATTGAGTTCCGATAAACTGATCAGTAAAACGAACTGCCATCATTGCTCTTTGCAAAGGAACATGCGGTCGTTTTTTTTCGATAGCAAGAATTTTAGAACCTAATTCATGTATCCTTTGATAATCCGGTTCTATCACCTGGTAATCGCGGCTGTCCATGGCATAAAAAGGATTTTTCAATCCATTGAATACCGGTTCGTGAGCCCCGTCTTCAAGCATGTGAACCGGAAATACCCCGAAGGAATTGGATTTCCGTTTGGTGAGCTTCCCGATTTTGAAATAGCGGCAAGCCAATTGGAAACTGTGACAAATAAAAAACACCGGTCGTTTCTGAATATTCTCCGGTGAATGATTATATGCTTCAATATCGCGGATCCATTGAAAATAGAGGGTATCCCATTTTTCTCCTTCGCTTTCTATCGGACTGCCCGGTCCGCCGGTGCTTAAATAAAGATCAAAATTCAGATCCGGTAATTCACTTTTTTGACGTACATCAAATATGGATAATTTTATTTGTAATCCTTTTTTTATTCCGAAGTTGTTGATTATCTCTTTCAATCCCCGCATACCCTGATTGACTGCCCCATTATACAAATCGAGAATTGCAATATTTAATTGTGGTTTTTCATTCAAAATCATTCTACAAATATAATTTTTTTGTTTTTTTTACTTCCCTGAATAGAGTGTTGACGGATTTCTATTGTTACAAGCTTTATTAGTGGGTAAAATATATTAATGAAACTTTATAACCAATGGGAATAGTTCTTTTTTGTTAATTTTAATCTGCCGGATAAACAATGTTCAAAAAGAAAATGGGCAATGGAATTATTTAGTTCTTGCAACCTGTTTCCAACCTGCTTGTTATTTTTTTATAAATATTTGTTCAATTTCTTTTCTTCCGTCGGGCAAAACGACCTCAGCCTGATAAATACCCGGAGCCAAATGGGGCAAATGAAGTTTATATTCGTTTGAATGTACATTGTGGTGAATCGCTTGTGAATAAACATATTTTCCATCCTGCTGGATCAATCGAATCTGGTATTTGCCTTCTTTCATTCGTGTCAACTTTAATCTCAGGTTATTTTTTGTTACCGGATTCGGATAAAAGAGGATCGAAGGATTTTTGAAACTAACATCAGCTTTTATAATTTTTGATAAAATGATTGAGCTATCTGAAAGACGGGCTGCAAACCTGTAATAATTCCAACCTGCATTTTGAGGATAGTCTCTCCATTGATATGAAGCATTTGCTCCGGCAACCGGAGTGATGTTTACAAGATTTCTAAAGTTCAGTGTATCTCTTCCTTTCTCCACCGCATAACCAATAACGTTATTTTGGTTATTGACTTCCCAACTCAACAGAACAGATTCATTTTGCGGAGTGGCTGATTCATTGCTGAATAAAAATGGTTTTGGAATGGCTTTGTACGTAATGAAAAATCTGTTGATCGCATAAGAATTTTTGTCACCATTAACTGAAAAATTAATTTGAGATTTATCTTGTTGAAGAAGTGTAATGTTGTTCAGATAGATATCATGCAGGAAAGTATTTATATCCATTTCCTTCATTCCGGAAGTTGAAATTTCCAGAACGTAATTTTGTTTGGTTATTCCGGTTAGTTCAAAGAATGTGGTGTCATTTTCAGAAGGCGGCATCCTGCGTTCAATAGCCAAAGGATATTCCGATGAATGAATAGCAATATTTCCTGAACTGTTCATCATTTTCTTCGCGTCGTATTTATCAATCTGATTTGAAAATGATTTCCCGAAAAGTTCCAGGTTTCCATCTATCAAAATATTTTCGCTGTTATTTCCTTTTATAAATAGGTTGGTGCGGATGAATGCTGACGCTTTGGGGATATTGGTATGAGTCCTGAAAACAGATTGGCTTGCGGATGTTTTGGCTTGTTCAGAGAATGTAACAGTCTGGTCAATTGTTTCAGGATTATAAACAAAAAAAGCCTGGCCCGATTGAATGACATCGCCGCCATCATCTTCTTGTCCGGGAACAACCGCTCCGCCGCTGACGGTTTTATAAGCCCCTAATCCGTAGGCCGAACCCTGATCCGGATTGGTCAGTCGCGGATCCCAGATGTAATAAGTTGTCGTGAAATTATTTGAAAGATTGAGATTGCTGAAGCTAATGGAAGATGCATACGGATTTCCAATCATGGCATATTTTCCGGCCTGTACAATTATCTGTGGCGGTGCTGCTGAAGATGGGGTAGGTGCATAAATCATCCCTGATGTTTGCAGTGTCACTTCAGTGGGAGAGCTATTGATGTCGTTCGCGCTTCTGTCGCCACGTACAAATACAAAATAACCGTTGGGGTTTTCAATAGGCATGGTAGTGTTTGGAATTCCGGTATAAGAATTTGTGGCAGGGTCATAAGTTTTCATGGAAGGCGCCGGAGAATATTTATCAAATCCCCTGGCTTCCCAGTCTGTAAAAGGGCCGGTAATATTTATTCCTCTTCCCGGTGTATTAGCCTGATTGTTTTGCCACGATTGTTTGATAGTGCTTCCCTTTGTTGGCACACTCAGCAATTGCCATGCTTTGGGATGATTTGGGATGTATCGCTCAACCACGAAAGCGCCTTTGGGTAGGTAGTTAATGATTGCAGCGTTGGTTCCTTCTGGAACCGGAGCAACAGAAGCAGTCTGATCATTATCACTGATCAAACGGATGCTATCCGAAAGATTTAGTTTTGAAGAATTACCGAGGGTTAACTCACTCTTTACGGATATTTTGTCATTGATGTTAAGTCCCTGAGTATTTTGGTTGCTCAGATTGTAAAATACCGGAGGATAGGTAACGCCTGATGCATTGATGTTTTGTGCAGCAGTTGCATTAATAAAAGTTACGGTGCTGCTGTCGTGTACAAATTGTGCAGCGCCCATAACCGTGAAGTCACCATTGATGGGCAGGTTGGTTTTGAAAGGTGCGATTTTATTTCCTGTGCCGGAGAGTGTCAGGTTTTGATAGGTGAAGTTTCCTGTCGTGATGGGTTGGCTGCCATCGCCCGCGTAGTTGTCACTTCGTGAATAAACAACTGTACTCCCGGAATCTAATTGAATGTCATTTATATTGGCATCGACAGAAGAAGTACTATCGCCTAATGAAACAAAAGTTCTTCCGTTAAAACCACCGATATTACTGGAATTGAAAACTCCGCCATTTTCGACTTTTACGAATGCTGTACTTGGCGAATTAACACCTTTGATGCTGTTAACTACTATGGTGAATTTTCCTCCTTTCTTAATGATAAAACTTCCTCCATTTTTAATCAATACATTTCCTCCGCCTCCGTTTTTAATAGAGTCTGCTCCTGTTACTTCTATATTAAAATATTGAACTCCATTTCTGATGGTTTGAGGTGTCTGACTTTTACTTGCAAATTCGATTACACCTCCGTTTAGGTTGTAAGCCCCTTCCATTGATGGTCGAGTCCCCGTTGTGCCGACGATTAACCTACTATTGTCAGCCATTGTTAGATTTGTATTTATGTCTCCAATATTTTTTTCTGTACAATCAAAGATTGCGTTTTCTTTTATTGTGATAGTTCCATTGGGTGAGAAGGCTGAGGATGGTGTTTTTATGCCTGATCCCCTGAGAATAATATTTGAATAATCATCACGTGAAATAATTGATTGTGCTCCATTTCGATAAAATTCAATTGTCGAGTTTGGATTTATTGTAACAATTCCGGAAGGAATAGAAGATCCGGTTCCTGAAAATCCTCCGGAATGAGATGTTTGGTATTTGCCGGTTATTTGAACTTTTCCATTGGTATTAACAAACCTTGAGTCCGTCATATCAAGTGTTCCAATAACATTTAGCGTATTCCCGGATTTATTGTTGTCAACATTAGATTCTAAAGCCCCTTCACTTACTCCTCTTATGATTGTAACTATAGAATCTTTTGGAATTGTTACGCTTGCTTCTATCGATAAAGCCTTTTTCATTGTTTTTATTATTAACCTCGCTCCACCAAGAATTGCATTGTTCCCATTTATGAGGAATATTACATCATTATTATTAGCGATAAGGCTATCGGAACCACAAACTCCGTTACGAAACACTTTAGTTGAATTATTAGTAAAGGTCGTTTTTGCATTTATTTGTAAGAGACCATTGAAAGTAGTGTTTGCAGAAGACCCAACTGTGACTTCCTTACTTATTACAAAGTATGGAATTGTATTTTCACCCGCATTTGGAAAATAAATGGCATTACTCGTCGAGAAAGCTGTCGTTGTATTCCATTGGAAAATTGCACCGTTATTAAAATTAACCTGCCAACTTTTTGCAAATTCATCACTCTTTTTTGCTGGAATATTATTATCTACTCTAACCAGTCCACCTGTATAAATGGTTGCAGATGCACTTGTATTATTGAAGGCTACCTCATGCCCATAAAGAATAAAAGTGCCATGAATATCAAAATCACTTGCCGGAGTTCCATCATCATGAATTGTCAATTGGTATCCGCTGGAGCCGCTTGTGTTTCCTCCACCATCAAGTGTCCCTCCGGCTTCTATTCTTAACATCCTGGCCGAGGTAGCAGCATTCAGAGTAATGGTATGACCATTGCGAACTACAATTTCACTTGCTTCTGATCCGGGGATTGACTCGGATTCAATCCAATTAGTGGTTCCGTCATCAGATGTTTCCCAACTGGATGGAGAATTCCACAACCCGTTGTCTTTACTTCTAAAGTAGGAAGCAGGGTTTTCATTCAAATTACTTTTTCCGATTTGTCCGGAACCTTTTTGCAGGAGGGTAAAATATTTTGTAAATGGCTGATTAAGGAGTACCGAACATTCGTTTGTATCTCTTAACAATACTTTATTCAGGCTTTCTTTTGAAAAATCCAGGGATAAAAACGAAATAAGAATCGCATGTGACATTACCAATTTGACATATCTCTCAGAACTGAAACCTGTGCTAAGAGTATTTGGCAGCGCCTTATAAACTTTACTGATCTTCATATTGGTAAATGTTTTGTTATTTTGAAATCAGGCTATTTTTACTATCCGGGTGCAGTATTTGATTTGGTATTCATTGTAATGAATGGAAAACATATTTGACTAATCCTTTATATAATCTAATTTCTGTATTTTAAATGGCAAGAGGAGGGGAAAAACACTTTTTATTCAGATCAATATTTACCTTACCTTTGCCCTCCAAAATTTGAAAAAATGTTTGCTATCGTTAAAATTGCAGGCCAGCAGTTTAAGGTGAGTGAAGGCCAGAGCCTCTACGTTCCACATATTGGTGGAAAACAAGGAGACAATGTAGAATTCTCAGATGTATTGCTGACCAGCAACGAAAATAAAGTTGCGACAGACGGTAAGGTGACTGTGAAAGCAGAAATCCTGAATGAACTTGTAAAGGGCGACAAAGTGATCGCTTTTAAAATGAGAAAAAGAAAAGGGTTCAGAAAGAAAACAGGTCATCGTACTCAATACACCCAGATTAAAATTACCGGAATTGCTTAGGCGATTCCATCTTTTTAAAAAATATAAAAGCATCATCTCATGGCACACAAAGTTGGTGAAGGTTCCGTAAAGAACGGAAGAGATTCAGAAAGTAAAAGACTCGGAGTAAAAATCTTCGGAGGCCAGGCTGCTCTCGCAGGAAATATTATTCTTCGTCAGAGAGGTACAGTTTATCATCCGGGAAAAAATGTAGGTGTCGGAAAAGATTTTACTCTTTTTGCTACCGCCTCAGGAATCGTGGAATTCAAAAAATCACGCGGAAACAGAACCGTTGTTTCTGTAAATGACGCTGCTACCGAATAAAATTTTTTCAAATAAGTTTTGGTAATAATAAAAATGTTTTTACTTTTAATTATTATTTACTAACAATTAAATTCAAAAACATGCCAGCAGCTAAGAAAGCAGCTCCTAAAAAGGCAGCAAAGAAAGCAGCTCCTAAGAAAAAGGCAGCTCCTAAAAAGGCAGCAGCAAAGAAAGCAGCTCCTAAAAAAGCAGCAGCAAAAAAAGCAGCTCCTAAGAAGAAAGCAGCTCCTAAGAAGAAATAGGTTAGCTTTTTTCAGCGAATATCATTTAAAGTCCCGCCCCGCGGGACTTTTTTCATTTCCATACCTGATGCTTTCAAAGTACTCTTCGTTTCATTTTTCCCAATCCAAATCAATTAATTTACAAACAAGCGATTCATTTAATAGATGGTTGAAGTCATTCATATTGAATTTTCGGGTAAAGAAATTATCTGCTAAACTTACTTCATGTATCCATAACAGTTAGACGCCCTTATCCCTTTTAATAATTTTTAAAAATGTAGTTGCCGGAAGAACAATGACGATATAGGAAAAGTTAAAGTTTATGCAAAGGAATGCGGAAACAATCGAGGGAAATATTTTTTGTTGAATGAATTTTTGAAAATAAACTTTTGAAATTTAAATTTAATACACCCGGAAAATTTTATTACAGAGCCAAACCGGAATGGAATTTAAATCGAAATCTTTTCCTGAACTTTTTCAACTGCATAACCTGATGCCGGGATTTTGACATAGAATATGGTCCAGTTTCCTTCTTCTGTTTCAAACCAGATTTTTCCTCCGGCTTTTTCAACAATTCCCTTGCACATAGCAAGCCCCAAACCTGTACCGCTGGTTTTGGTGGTAAAGTTGGGAGTAAATATTTTATCTCTCATCGAAACAGGAATGCCGGTACCATTATCTTTTACGGATACCAGGGCATAATTGTCCTGAAGCGTACTTTTGATGATGATTTTTATTCTGCGAAATTCCGGAACGGACTGTACAGCGTTTTGAAGGAGATTGGTGAACAAGCGATTGATCTGGGTTTTGTCTGCATAAATATTCAGGGGTTCTTCCATATCTGAGATGATCTCAATCTTCTCATTCGTGGCATATAAGGAAACCACATTTTGCAGAATTTCGTTAAGGTCGAAGTCTTGCAGTTTCGCATTGTTGATGTTTGCAAATTGTGAAAAGTCGCTCGCTATCTGTGAAAGATGATCAATTTGTTCAAGCAGGATTTTTGACACATATTGGGTAATCTCTTTGATGTCGCCCTTGTTTTTATCGATGGTCATTTGCAGATACTGCAGGTTCAGTTTCATCGGCGTCAAAGGATTTTTAATTTCGTGTGCAACCTGCCTTGCCATTTCTCTCCATGCTCCTTCTCTCTCGCTTCTTGCCAGTTTTTGAGCGCTTACTTCTAATTGTTTCACCATTTTGTTGTACTCCTTAACGAGATCTCCGATTTCGTCTTTCCTGTTCCACACAATTTCTTCATTGCCGGTTTGCAGGTTAATGCGTTTCATTTTATCGCTGATAAGAGAGAATGACCGTGTAATTCGGTTTGTGATGAACAACGCAATGATACCGGCTATAAGAAATATAAAAGCATTTAGATTGATAATGGCAACAAGGAAATTTGATATTTCATCCTGCAATTTTTTCTGCGATTCGAAATAAGGAATATTCAGGTATCCGAATTCCCTTCCGTTGTCCGTTCTTATCGCCAGGTAATTGCTCACATATTTCAGTGAACCGATTTGCTGCTCGGTGAAAAATTGTGATTCACGCAAAATATTTAAATGGTACCATGCCAGAGGATCCATCCTTTCACTCAGTATCCCTTTTTCATAAGGAAGAGGCAAAGAAGATGTTTTTAAATTTCCATCCGGATCGTACAGGTTGATGTCCGTAGCATGAATGCTGCTTACATTGTCAATAATCCGGCTTAGTTTTTCAATTGGAATGTCTTGCAAAGAACCCGTTGATAAAGTCTGGAGGGATGTGGAGTCGAGTGCATTTTGCAATTCATTCTCCATAATATGAATGGTGCGGCTCAGAAATTCTTTGTTATTGTCGTGTGATTTGTTGATAAAAAAGAGAATGGTGGATATCCCGATGACGATAAATGAAAAGACACTGATGAGGATAATGGTGCCGTGTACCTGGCTCCGGATAGTGAGCTGCCAGAATGGGCGTTGTTCGTTTTTGGCCTTTCTGTCTGAAATCAAATGTCCCAGCAGATTAAAGAAAATAGTAATGACGAGAAATGAGAGGAACAAATATGCAAAAAGAGTGATCGATTCCAACAGAAACCGGTCCGGTTTCGTAATTACAATTATTTTTCCCGGCTGAGGCTGATACCACAATTCATCATATCCGTTTTTATGAATCGTTTTAAATCCATTGTGTTGAAAAATATCTTTTTTAATGAGTGTGCTGAAGGGATAGTCATTGTAGCTCGTGGACAGCTTTCCATGATTGTAAATTGCATAGGCATATTCAGATGAACTTTCAATTGAATTGCTGTTTCCTTTTGAAAAAAGTTCGGGATATAAAGTTTCGCTTTTAAACTTTTTGGGTTTCGAAACTATAAATACATATCCTTCTTTTTTCCCTGTCGAATCGGTGATTGTTTTTTTACTTATGTAATTGAAGTTTGAATAGGACACATCGTAATAATACAAATCAGGAACGCCTGCAGGTTTCCCCTGTGTTTGAATAATTGTATTAAGGTCGTTGTATGTAACAGGCCTGAAATTATTCAATGGCTGATCGTCTGCATCAAATGTGTAGATTTCAGTATTGTATTTATTCTGGTAACCTGAAAAGGTTTCTCTGATAAGGCTATCCTTGAGTAACAAACTTTGTTTTGGATCTCTGAATTTGTAAAAGTTTTTAGACAGATATACATTCTTGAAATCAGTTAGAATGATGCTCATAATTACAGGTCCGGAAGGATCGGCCTTGTCAGCCAGATTTTCAGCGAATTTTTTCCGTTCATCCAGTTCTTTGGCGCGGTTTTGAATGACGATGACCGTGGTAATTGAAACACTGAAAAAGAATGCCCAGAAAATAAAACCTGAGCTGGCGAGCCGGTATGCATGCAGCAACAGGATTTTAAAATCGAGCAGAAAAACAAAAAGCAAAAGCCACAGCAATAAACAGATCCTGTAATTAATGTGTATGCTTTCTGTCAGGGTCAGTTGTAATAATCCGATAGCAGCGATGAAAATGAAAGGAAGGTATTTCTGGTCGGGCAATAATATGCGGAAAGATTGTTTCAGTATCTGAATAAGAAAGAAATAACCTGTGGCCATACAGCTCAGGACAATGAAGCCAATTACGCTGTAAATATTAAGTGAGAAAAAGTTGATGACATCAAAGGATACTTGTTTATCGGTGACCAATCCGATGATAATATTTCCGAAAAAGAAAGTAATAAGTGTCATGAACAGGGCAACCAATGCGGTAATAACATACCTAACCTCCTTGCTGAGTTTTTGAAAATTCAATTCTTCAAAACGAAAATGATATCTGATAAATAAAATAACCCAGACAAAAAGAATGGAGTTTATAAACAGATCTCCGAGCGAACTCACAACAAAACTCTTTTCAAAGACCGAAGGGCTAAACAATACGAGCTGACGAAAATTGTATGGGTTGAGTAAATAAAAAATCGTTCTGAACAACACGAGTGAACCAACGAGAAAAGCGAGCCCTTTAAGAAAATTGTATTTTTTTGATATATGGTTGGATAGTATGTGCACAAAAAACAGGATAAGTAATGTGGCAAGAAGGCTCAGGGAAAGTGAAACCGGGTTTGCATTTCCACCGTGGATATTTCCTGTTTGTTGCAGGTAAAACAGCGCCTTTCCATTACTATCGGTTACCGGAAGAGCAGTAGGCCGCTGACTGATATCATAATTTTTTGCTACACCTTTTGCACCGACAAAATCATTTTGTAAATAATTATTCTGAATGTAATAATCCCATTTTACAGGAATGAGGCAAACGATCAGGTATTCTTTTTGATCGTGATAGTAATTTTTTTGTGTTTTAATAAACCAGCCGTTTAACAACCGAATGAGAAGGCTTTTTCCTTGTCCGGAAAATATCGTTTGCCCCGGATCTGTTTCCTGTGTATTCCAGAAAATTGACCTTGGATTTCCACCCTCATCTTTGCTATAGGCATAAATAAAAAAGTCTTTGCTGATTAATCTGTTCAGATCGCTTTCATTGTATTTTTCTGTTACGATGGTATTGATGAGCGTGGTATCCTCAAAGAAATCAGAAACGTTATTTTGTTTTGCCTCCAAAATATTTTGAATGGAATTTCTTATCGAATCAGGGCTGGAGTTCACCCCCCAATAATTATTGATGATAAAGGCAAAAGTCAGCAGCCATGCTGCAGCGAGTAGCAGATAACTATTTCTTCTGAAAAAAGAATTTGTTTTTTTTTGTAACAAAGTATTATTGATGGCTTTTAATCTCATTCCAGATCTGATCCATCTCCTGAAGGCTCATTTCCGGAAGTGTTTTATCCTTTTCCATTGCGGCATTTTCCATTTCTGCAAATCTGTTGAGAAATTTTTCGTTTGTAAGTTTCAACGCCTTGTCAGCATCGATCTTCAAAAAACGGATATAATTAACAATGCTGAACAACAAATCTCCAGCTTCCGCTTCGGCTGAGGCATTGTCTTTCTGTTCCAATGCCTCCAGTAGTTCGAATTTTTCTTCTTCCACTTTTTTCCAGACATCATCACGGTTTTCCCATTCAAACCCTACTTTGGCGGCCTTTTCCTGGATTCGCATGGATTTGATAAGGGAAGGCATGGTACCGGGGATTCCACTCATCACACCTTTCTTACCTTCTTTGAGTTTTATGCGTTCCCAATTTTTTTTGACATCTTCTGCGTTTTCCACTTTCACATCGCCATAGATGTGCGGATGCCTTTGAATTAATTTTTCGCAAATCCCATTGATGACATCCTGTATTTGAAAATGATTTTCTTCCTGAGCGATTTTTGAATAAAAAATGATGTGCATCAGCATATCACCAAGTTCTTCCTTAATCCCTTTCCAATCTTTTGATTCAAGAACATCCGTTAATTCATACAGTTCTTCTACAGTTTGTTGACGAAGCGAATCGATAGTTTGTTTTTTATCCCAGGGACATTTTTCGCGTAATTCATTCATGATTACTACCAGCTTGTCAATATCTGTTTTCTCCATTGTATCGTAATATTTGCTATAAAATTACAAACAAATAGATTCAGCTATTCCACAGATATTATTGTGCGTGCAGATTGAACAGGAAATACAGAGGGAGCAGATTTCAGGATTCAGGAGAGCTTTTTATAAGCCTCTACTCCACCCGCCATATTTTTTACATTTTTGAATCCCATGTGTTCCAAATATACCGAAGCCATCATACTTCTTTGTCCGCTTCTGCAGTAACAGATAATTTCTGAATCTTTCAGGTTGTTAATTGAATCGGTATTCATTGCCTCAATCTGACCCAGAGGAAGGAGGATTCCTCCAATGTTGTATTCGTTGTGCTCCTCCGGTTGGCGTACATCAATCAGGTTGAGATTTTCGCCATCCCTGAGCCTTTTCCTGACATCCTGAACTGTAATATTTTCCATTATTGTAAAAGTTATAAAATGAGATTTCAGTATGGTTTCTTTTCCGGTCGCGCAGGCGGTTCATTTTGCGGATGTGCATTTGCCTGCGGAGGAGCGGGTAGGAGAGATGTATCAATGATGGGCCTTTCTTTCTGGATCCAGATATCCATGGTTTGCCCGGGTTGGATGAAAACAGGATTCCCCTGAAAATCTTTTGTTTCAGGATTCTGCTTATAGATAAATGCATTTGCTGTATCTGATATATCTCCGGCAGCAATAACAGAAGCCATTACGATTCCATTGGCTTCAAGAATTATTTTCGCCTCTTCCACTGTATGACCAAGTAGTTCAGGTACCGGAATAGATACCTGCGGAACGCCGCCACCCACAACCAGACTGATGGCAGAACCCCACCTCACCTTATCACCGGCTGCAATAGGTTTTCCATTGTACAATTGATCCAGAACCGAGCCTTCCATGAAGTTTGGTTTTTGGGTAGTATCTCCCAATTTAAGGTTGCTCTTTTTTAAACTTTCCACAGCAAATCTGAAACTAAGCCCCTCCAGTTTGGGCATGGTTACCATTGGCAATTCAACCGGATTGATATTCAGGAATACTGTGCGGTTCACCTTTACTGTTGCTGATGCTATTGGCAATTGTCTTTTCACTATGTTTAAAGGTGCACTGTCATTGTATGCTGAATCAGTAATCACCACATCAAATCCTTCTTTTTCCAACAGATCAACAGCTTTATCTACCGGCATATTTACCACAGATGGCACCTGAAGATAACTTCCGTGATGAGTCAGCCAGCCGAGTGATAAAAAGAAAACAGAAATCACGGCGAAAATTAATATGGCTGCAACTATCAGGTTGACGAGGAAGGATTGTTTTGTAATAAATTTAAACACTTTACATTAAAAGCTTACGTCACAAAATAAATAAATTTTTCAGAAGCCCATATTTTCTCCGAATGACGAATAAAAATTTTATTTCTCTTTTTTTCTCAGGCATTCTTCTATTTGAGCTGAATAAAAATCTTTCAGATTACCACCGGTAGATAAAATCTGCTGGGGAACAAGGCTGGCATCCGTTTGTCCGGGAACTGTATTGATTTCAAGCATATATAATTTACGGTCAGCAGAATTGTAAATGAAATCTATCCTGACAACTCCGCTACAATTAAATATTTTGTAAATCTTAACCGCCTGAGTCTGGATCAGGTTTTTTAAGGCGTTATCGATTTCTGCCGGAGTGACTTCATTACTGGCTCCGTGATATTTTGCTTCAAAATCAAAAAATTCTTTTTTAGAAATAATTTCCGTTACAGGCAGGGGCACTATATTTCCTTTCGTTTTATAAACACCAATGGTGAATTCCCTTCCGGGGATAAATTCTTCTACCAGAACCTGGGAATCTTCTTTCAATGCACGTGCAACAGCATTGTCCAGCGATTCTTTTTTATCCACTTTGGTAGTTCCGATACTGCTTCCTCCATTATTGGGTTTTACGAATACCGGGAATTTTAGTTTTTTAGCTTCGGCCAGAAATTCAAATTTGGTGCTGTCTTCTTTAAACAGCAATACAGAACGGGAAACCGTGATGCCCGAAAAGGAAGCGACAGCAACGGTATATCTTTTGTTGAAGGTGATGGAAGATACACCCGCATCGCAGGTAGTATAAGGAATTTCAAGCATGTCAAAATATCCCTGCAGTTTTCCGTCTTCTCCGGGAGTCCCATGGATGGCAATCAAAACGCCATCGAACAATATTTTTTGGCTTCCGATGTGAATGGAAAAATCATTTTTGTTTACGGTACTTTTTACTCCTTCGGTATTGGTATAATACCATCCGTCTCTGGTAATATCAATTCTGTACAGATCGAATTTATTCCGATCGATATTTTTCTGAATGGTGTTTGCCGATCCATAACTTACTTCGGCTTCTCCCGAGTAACCTCCTGTTACAAGTGCGATACGTGGTTTCATAATTATTCTATTCTGGTGAAAGCCCCTGGTTACCTGTGTTTATCACAAATTTCCACTGGCCGTTTTGTTTTTTCCAAACATTTATATAGGTGCCTTCAACGGTTGTGTCTTTTGTTTTCACTTCATAAATCCCATACGTATATCCAAGTTGACCGTCATCGCTGATATCAGCACGGATTGGATGCCATAAAACTGAATAATCACTGTCGTCAACTTCACTGATATATTGAATTGCATCAGCGCCGATCATCGGACGCTCATCGGGACGTAACAAAACACCTTCTCTGGCCATAAAATGTGTGAAAGCTTTTCTCATCCCTTTTTCTTCGCTCATTTTAGAGAAATCATTGTCCGCCTGCATAAGCTGGGCCGGCGATGCAATTTCCTCCGCACGAGATTGGTTTTGTTCATTACACGAAATGAACATCAAAACGGAAAAACCAAAGAACAATACCTTAAAACTTTGTTTCATAATGCATCAAAAATAAGAAGCGAAGGTTTTATAAAATCCTTCGCTCCTGTAACAGGAAATATCACCTGCTTTTGTAGGTATTGCACCTTTATTAATCATTTACCATGCAATTTATCCTTTTTTGCTAAAAGTTCCTCGACTGTTTCCCTGTATAATTCATCGGGTATGCAACAATCCACCGGGCAAACTGCGGCACACTGGGGTTCTTCATGAAAACCCTGACATTCGGTGCACTTATCAGGAACAATATAATAAACATCTGTTGCGATGGGTTCCATTCTTTGATCTGCATCGATGACGGTGCCATCCATGCGTGTTACGTCGCCTTTGAGAGCGGTGCCGTCTGAGAAAGCCCATTCCACGCCACCTTCATAAATTGCGTTGTTCGGGCATTCAGGCTCACAGGCGCCACAATTGATACATTCTTCGGTTATTTTGATAGCCATTTTTTGAGTATTTAATTTATTGGAAAACCAACAGAATTATTAACGAATTTTGCTGGCACTGATTTAAACACAAATATAAAAAAGATAGGTATCCCTTTTTTATGAAATTGGCAAAAAGAATAGAAGCATTGCAAAAGCTGAAGGACTGGCTCTCTGAAGAAAGTGAGGAACTGGAATCAGCCATGAAAGAAGCTTATGAAAATAACAAATGGTTTACAAAAGAATTTTTGAAACATAGAATAAAAAGTATTGTTGACCAATATCTGGATGAAGAAAAACTGGACCTCTGGATCCGTCATTATCATCTCGATGAAAATATTGAATCAAAGAAGGTGGGTATCATTATGGCGGGAAACATACCTCTTGTTGGGTTTCACGACTTTCTTTGTGTTTTTATAACCGGCCACCATGCCTACTTGAAATTATCTGACAAGGATAAAGTGATGTTCAAAAAGCTGGTGGATAAACTGATCTGCTTTGATCAGGACATTGCAAACCTGGTTACTATTTCCGAAATGCTGAAAGAGTGCAATGCCTATATTGCTACCGGTAGCAACAATACATCCAGATACTTTGAATATTATTTTGGAAAATATCCTTCTGTTATCAGAAAAAACAAAACATCGGTTGCTGTTCTGACTGGCGGAGAGTCTGAGGAGGAATTAAAATCTCTTGCTGATGATGTGTTTTTGTATTTTGGATTGGGATGCAGAAATGTTACGCAATTATTTGTACCGAAGGATTACGATTTTGTTCCATTGCTCAATGCATTTAAGAAATATGATTCGTTGAAAGATCATGTAAAATTTAAGAATAATTACGATTATCACCTTGCCATATTAATCATGAATGACAGGAAGTATATGTGTAATGATTGTCTGGTGCTGGTGGAAGGTGATCATCTTTTTTCTCCGGTAAGTGAATTATATTATACTTACTATAATTCTATCGATGAGCTTGAAAATAAATTGATGAAAGAAGAATCGATTCAGTGTGTTGTAGGTAAGGGGCACATTGAATTCGGGAGAGCGCAGGAAACGGGGCTTTTTGATTATGCTGATGGCGTGGACACTATGCAATTTCTTTTGTCCATCTGAATTTTCTTAAGAGATTTATAAATCAAAGTGCATGAATTTATGTGTTGGATGGCGCCTGAAAATGACAAATAGCAAGGCGGTGTAATTTATTGTTAATTGTAAATAACTTGTATAAAATGGTATCCACTCTATTTTATTTTTATGGTTGAGGCATACGATTTGATAGAGCGTTAAAGATTGAAGCAACAAAAATTTTAGATTATGAAAACGAGAAATGTGTTATTTACTGTCCTGATTAGTGCAGTTACTTCCCTGGCAGTAATGTTCGGTTATTCAAAGTTTTATTCTTCGCCGAACAGTTTGAATTTTGTGAACTCAAAAGTTCCGGCAAATTATGCGGGCTTCTTTGATTCTAATGGCAAATTTGCAGGGCCGTCTGATTTTGTAGAGGCTGCCAAAGCAGCTATTCCAACAGTGGTACATATTAAAACTAAAACAAACCCAAAACAGATTAGCAATAATCTTCCGAATCAAAGAGGAAATAATCCATTCTCCCAAATGTTTCCGGATGATTTATTCCAACAATTTTTTGGACAAAGCCCGCAAAGGATGCTTCCTCAAAGAGCCTCTGGAAGTGGCGTTATCATTAGCTCTGATGGATATATTGTTACCAATAACCATGTGGTAGCCGGCGCCGATGATATCACAGTTACAGCGAGCACGGGTAAAACGTACAAGGCAAAAGTGATAGCTGCTGATCCGAATTATGATCTTGCTGTGATAAAAATTGATGCCAGCAATTTGCCGTTCCTTCTTTATGGTAACAGCGCCGATGTACAGATTGGCCAATGGGTATTGGCTATCGGATATCCTCTTACACTGAATGCTACAGTTACTGCAGGAATCATCAGTGCAAAGGGACAATCTCTCGGTTTGAACAGCGGCCCTGATGGTTCAAATAAATATGCAGTTGAATCTTATCTGCAAACAGATGCTGCCGTAAACCCCGGTAACAGCGGTGGTGCGCTGATTAATACGAACGGACAGTTGATTGGTATCAACTCGGCCATCGCGTCACCCACCGGTTATTACAGTGGATACAGCTACGCCATCCCTGTTGATATCGTAAAGAAAGTAGTAAATGATTTGATTAAATACGGAAGTGTTCAGAGAGGTTATCTTGGCGCTATGTATGTGGATGCAAGCGGCATGTCGAGCAGTGAAAAGGAACAAGCCAAAATTCCGGAATCTGTTGATGGTGTTTATATTCAGGATTTGGTAAAGGACGGTGCAGCAGCTCAGGCTGGTATCAAGGTCGGAGATCAGATCCGCAAGATAGGAAACGCTAATATTGCCACAGGTCCTGAACTTCAGGAACAGTTAAGTCATTTCCGCCCTGGTGATAAAGTACCCGTAACAGTTCAAAGAGGCGACAAGTTAATAACAGTTACGGCTACACTAAAAAATAATGCAGGCAACTATGCAATTGTGAAATCCGATGCATTGGAAGATAAGTTTGGCGCCCAATTGCAGAATCTGGATGCTGCAAGATCCAAGTCATTGGGATTGGAAGGAGGAGTGATAGTAAAGAAAATCAATGATGGGGTGTTGAATGACCAGACAAGGATGCGTGATGGATTTATTATAACCAAAGCCAACGGGAAGACAGTGAAAAACCTGGATGATTTGAAGAATGCGATTGGTAATAGCAACCAGGTAACCATCTCAGGTGTTTATCCTGGTTATAGTGAAATATTTGAATACCCCCTGGAATTTGGCCAGTAGTAGGTAGTATAAGCATTAATAGAATTTAAAAAAAAAGACGGCTGTAAATAATTAAAATTTTACAGCCGTCTTTTTTATACGCCATTCATAGTATAGGTTTTACAAGCTACGGGTGAAATTTCCAGATGAGCGTTGCATATAGACAAATTATTCCATCAATCAAATATCTATTGACGGTTCGCTGTGCTTAAAAGTTTTCAATTTTTTGGATTCATTTATTGCTGTAGGATTTTTCTTTCATCGCGTGTTTAAACCCAAATTTTGCAATTGGCTGCAAAGCGGCTAAGAAAGCCTAATGCTCAAATAAAATATTTTCGCAAAGATTTTCTAATTCGGGTTACCGGAATGTTTCCCACAACCCCTTACGCATTTTGCAGTAGCTTTTAGTACTACTGCAAAATCCGGGTTAGAGTCGGAATAGTTTATTTTTTCTCCAACTTATACAATCTCCCCTGATCTGTCACCGTATATAGATTTCCATCTTTCCCCTGAATGATGTCGCGAAATCGTTGCCCCTCTTTCGAAAGAATCCTTTCTTCTCCCGTCACCCTGTTATTTTCAATTCTTAACCTCGCAATATGCTGGCCGCTAAGCCCGCAGACAAACAGATTATTTTTCCATTCAGGAATATTGGCACTGCTGCAAAAAACCATACCGCTTGGTGAAATCACCGGATCCCAATAATACACCGGCTGTTCCATCCCTTCTTTTTGAGTGATCCCGTTACCTATTGTAGCGCCGCTATATTCCAGGCCATAGGTAATGGTTGGCCATCCATAATTTTTACCTGGCATTATCAGATTTATTTCATCACCTCCAAGGGGACCGAATTCTGATCCCCACAAATCGCGGGTCACCGGATTAATAGCAAGCCCTTGCACATTGCGATGTCCATAAGACCAGATTTCTGGGTGGTCTTCCGGTTTATTTTCAAATGGATTTCCGGGAGCCGGTTTGCCCTCTTTGGTGATTCGTAAAACCTTTCCAAGCGCTGAATTCAATTGCTGAGCCTGCGGCCGCGTTTGTATATCAGATCTCTCGCCAGTACTCACAAAAAGATAACCATCCTTGTCAAATAAAATCCGTCCTCCATAATGCAGATTGCTGTTGTGAGCAGGCGTAGCACGATAGATTATTTGTGCATTCTCTATGGTTTTTTCATTATTTGCCAGCCTTCCTTTGGCTACGGCTGTAAGGTTGCCGTCCGGAGTGCTCTCTGAAAAAACCCAGTAAACCATCCGGTTGTTGCTGAATTCCGGATCTAAAGTAATACCGAGTAATCCGCCCTGGCCTTTTGAATTTACACCGGGTATTCCGGTAATGGGGTCGCTTACTTTCCCGGTGGCACTGACGATTACCATTGTACCGGCCTTTTGTGTAATCAACAAGCGGCCATCCGGTAAAGCCGTCATTCCCCATGGCCGGGATAACTTGTCTGTTAAAACTTTCCCCGTAAATGGCGTTTTTGTTTTCATCCCGTTTATCCTGGTTTGTCCTTTAAACGCCGGTGAATAATTTGTGTTGGGTTTACTGGTTTCAACAGGCGGCAAAGTATCCGTGACAGGCCCTGAAGTATTTTCTTTTTTGGGATCTCCGGCTGTGCATGCAACAACCGACATGAGAAGCAGGCATCCAGTGAAAATGGCAATCTTTTTCATAAAAATGTTTTGGTCAGGAATAATGATTAATTTGTTTTCTTAAAGATACTATTATCCGTTGCTTCCGGATTTACAACTAATTATTTCGTTATTATTTTTAACAACTTTCAGTATTTATTTTTTATCCTTCCAATTCCACCATTTTAATTTCTCCTTATCGTGTAAAATGGCAGGGGTATTGGCAAAATAAACAGCACACCGGAAAACATAAAGTAAACATCTGTCCTGGATACAGCCGGCAAACTGATTTGACCTTTCATAAAGCAATTGTGCATCTTCTCCTCTCAAGTCTTCAACATTTCTGATGCCAATATTATAAAGGTCTGCAGCGATGGATTTTCCGACACCCGGAATCGCGGTCAATGATTTTATCATGTTGTTTTTTCCTGTCATCCAATCAGACTTGATGGGAGGGATTGATTATTCTTTTTTCAAGTTAATAAATTAGCCTGAAAATGGATAATCCTTTTTAATTTCTTAATTCTTAATTCTTAATTCTTAATTCTTTATTCCTGATTCCCGGACTTCATATTTATTCAGAAAAAATAACTTTCATCCATTGAATTTTACTTAACCCGGTAATTAAAGTTTGTGGCAAGGTGTTTAAACGAAGGGTATTTACTATTGGGATCAAAGCCGCATTCAATGTAATTCTTAAATGTGCTGCATTCGGAACTCTTAATCAGTTTTATTCTGTACAAAAAAACCTATAAGATCGTTGTGACCTATAGGTTTTTTTGAAAATTTAATTCTCCAGCCTTACTTTATCGGACCTGGTTTGGAAATTACTTTCATCAGGGAATTATCCCACTTACCTGAAACTTTTATCTGCGCCATAGCTCCATAAGCAATGGCATCTATCAGATTGTGATCGAGATATACATAATCTCCCGGTTCGCGGAACCTGTACAATGCAGCAGCTGCTGAACCCGCAGGGATGTTCCATGTTTCCAGATCAACCAAAGGTTTGTTGTGAAATTTTCCCAGAGGCCAGTACAAATCAGCGTGTCCGCCAATCAGGTGCATGCGCGTATCTGAGTTGGCATCGGCACTGATGAACAAAACCTTTTGCCCGACCTTTGCATTCAATGCATTCTTGCCGGTGAGAGATCCTTTATATCCATTGAAAACTATATTTGTAGGTATCAGTTTTTCCATAGATGCCTGCATGGCATTCAGGCTTTCCGCAGGTGTTTTAAAATCAAGGGTTTTGCCATCCGGGCCTTTTGGCAAATAGTATTCCTGTTGCACAATGTAGAAAGCGGTATCAAATTTTACAGAATTCCCGTTTTCGTCTGTCAGTCCATTCTTTGGCAAAACCAGAATCACGCCATTCATTCCTGAAACCACATGCATCGGTGTCATCAACCCGCCGGGAGCGCAGTGATATACGAAAGCTCCCGCACGTGTAGTCCTGAAACGGAAAGTAACCTGTTGGCCGGGTTGCACGTGGGAAATATCTCCACCACCCATTTTCCCGGTGGATGCGTGGAAATCTATATTGTGGCCTTGTGTATTGGATGCCGGATTTTTTAATGTCAGTTCTACAAAATCACCTTCGTGAGCTACAATCAAAGGAGCGGGTACCGAACCGTTGAAGGTCATGGCCCAGATAGAATCGCCGGGGGCAACTTCCATCTTTTTTTCTTCTGCGGTCAAAGTCACTTCAATGATTTTTGGCCCGCCCTTTTCCACTTGATCAAATTTTGGAATGCCCGGTGGTGCTACCAATTCTTCCTGTACCCTTGGCAAACCATCGCCGTCTCCGGAATATGTTTTGTCGATGACACCCGACTTGTTTCCTGTGATGTTACAGGAACCGAGAATTACAATCAGGCCTAAAAGTGAAACAGATTTGAGAAGCCCGAATTTGTTTTTCATTTTTATCATTTTAATTGTTAAGAATCTTACGGTTTAAGAAAATAATTATTTGTCATTGTAAAGAGTTCATTTTTTGGATTACACTTTACCATTTTGCTTTAAAAAATGTAGGTGTAACATTTATCGAAAACCATGCCCATTGCTGATAGTTCCTTCCGCCAACAGTCCCTTTCAAAAATCTCAGGCTTGTGTTTGTCAGGTAAAAGGAATAACCTCCCGTCATGCTGACGAATTTGTTGACTTTGTAGCCAAATCCGAGATCGGTTTCCTGACCGAGGTTTTGATTGTACTCCCTGTTTACATCCCTGATGTCATTGGGTGTTGTGAATTGATGAATGGCCACGTTCAATGAAAGTTTCTCATTGGCGTTGTAGTTCACTTTTAAATAACTGTCCGTAAGGCCGGCCCCTTTGATGGAACTGCCGTTAGCGAAATAATCCATCGATCCGTAAAATTTGTGACCTGTCTGAAAATAGGGATTGAAAACATTATTTTTTGAAGAAGGTGTACCCACGTCATTTCCGCTCAGCCAATCACTTCCAATGCCCACATTCCATTTTGTGTCAGGTTTGTAACTGACATTGGCTGCGAGCAAATATGCGCTTGTGTTGGTATTGGCAATATTCTTTCCACCCTGGTAATAAGCGGAGATATTGACGCCCCACCTTTCACCGGTATGAAAAAGATTGGCTCCATAGGTTTGTGAAAAATAAGTACCCGACGGGGATTGAGGTATTGCATTTTGCAATCCGAGATTGGTAAACAGGAAAGTGAGTTTTGATGTTTTGCTAACCGGCAATCCTGCCCAAACGGTTTGCATCCATTTGTAAGGAAACGCATCATTTGTGTTATAAAGATTTCCGGTTGGATTATTCAGATTGTCTGCATAATTGGTTTTGTAATTCTGGTTGTAGGCAAAGAAACTTTTTACTTCGTAATTATTTTTGTGAAAGAAAAATGACAATGCATCGTGTGCACGTGCACCCTGGGCCCAATCAAGTTCTCCAAACATGCGTTCGTCATCAAGGGAGATTACCTGCCGGCCCAGTCTGACATCCCAGTTTGGGCTTAATTTCAATTGTGACCAGGCTTCAAAGAAAGCAATTTTGTTACCGCTGTTTTCTGCACCCTGAACCATGGCTTCCTGTCCCCAGACACCTACAGTTTGCGGAGATAATCTCACGGTAAGTAAATCTTTGTAATGGTAATCCATTTTAAAACGGATTCTTTCACTGATCAGTGCAGCCGGATCCTGGCCCTTGGCCAGCGGCTGAAAATTGCCATCTCTGAATTCCAATCGGGGACGCAATTGTCCGGAAAAAATGAAAGAGTTTTCCGGTTCCTGGTTTTGTTGGTTTTTCTGTGCCCTGGATAAAAGCGGGAAAAGAGAAAAGTTGAAAATGATTGAGAGGGTTAAAATCCTGTTGAGGTATTTTGTGTACAACATAGATAAATGGTTTTATTTTTAACTGGATGGGCACAAAGGAATTGCTGTGAGAATTTGCAGAAATTGATTTCAATCATAATTCAATTTGACCTTAATCACAATGTTGAAATTTCTGAATTCCTATGCTGTATATTAAATGTTTTTTTAATGATCGTATCGAAATGCCTGTCTGACGTGTGTTTGAGCTGACCGTTCATCCCGGATGCTGTTGTTATTTTTCTTTAATTCCGATTGTTGGCGATTTTATAAAATTTTGTTATTGGCTTGCTGAACTACCAAGGGAGATTGGTTGAAGTAGTGGTTTAAGCTTTTGAAATTCTGTTGCTGTAATTCAATAATTTTACGTAACAAGATTATTGTTTACCTGAAATTAAAAGCCATGGCTACACAACCACTCGAACATACTATTAAAAAAAGCCGGCTTGGCGGAAGTTTATTTCATTGCATAGATGCTCATACTTGCGGTAATCCTGTAAGGCTTGTCATTTCCGGCGGGCCTGCACTGGAAGGGAAAGATATGAGCGCAAAACGGCAATATTTTCTGAAACATTTTGATTGGATCAGGAAAGGACTGATGTTCGAACCGCGTGGGCACGATATGATGAGCGGAAGTATTTTGTATCCGCCCCATCATCCGGAAAATGATGTTGCCGTACTCTTTATCGAAACAAGCGGTTGCCTTCCGATGTGCGGCCATGGAACTATCGGGCTTGTTACAATTGTCATTGAGGAAGGAATTATTCATCCGAAAACACCGGGCCTCGTAAGGCTTGAAACGCCCGCCGGGCTTGTACTTGCTTCGTACAAATTGAAAGAAGGGAAAGTGGAATGGGTAAAACTGATCAATGTACCTTCTTTTCTGTTTAAAGAAAATATTCAACTTGATATTGATCCATTGGGGAAGATTTCAGCTGATGTTTCTTTCGGTGGGAATTTTTATGCTATCGTTGATAAACAAGAAAATTTCTCCGGACTCGAATATTTTTCAGTGGATGAATTAATTCGTATGAGCCGAACCGTCAGACAGCAGATTAATGAAAAATGCAATTTTGTTCATCCGGAAGATTCAACCATCAAAGGTTGTTCACATGTGTTGTGGACAGGAAAAGTTCTGGATAAACATTCCACAGCCCGCAATGCGGTTTTTTATGGCGACAAAGCTATCGACCGTTCACCATGCGGAACCGGCACCTCATCCAGAATGGCTCAGTGGTATGCCAAAGGAAAATTAAAAAGAGGAGGTAATTTTATCCATGAAAGTATTATCGGTGCAACATTTACCGGAACGATAGAAGAAGAAACTACGGTGGCAGGAATGCCGGCCATCAAACCGGGAATCAAAGGCTGGGCAAAGGTTTACGGATACAATACGATTTCGATAGATCCGGCTGATGATCCCTATGCCGGAGGTTTTCAGGTCATCTGACTTTCTCGAGAATATAAATGACCGAACTGCAATGCTCAACATTCTTCATGGCTTTCAGATTTGATTTTATCCCGGAAATCAATGCACTCAACAGGTGCGACTTTCCTGATTTGTATTTTTCGCTGAGCATGCTCACATAAAAACTATCAAACCACATCGGCTTATAGTTTTCAATGGTGAATCCGAATTTCCCGGCAAGAAAACGCATACTTTCAGGCGAAAAATGATAGAGATGCCGGGGCACATCCCACGCTGCCCAATAATCGCGATAATGGTCTGCATCGCCGGAAGTATGGTTCGGTACTGCAATGAAGACCCTTCCTTCAGGTTTGATAAGGCGGTTTAATTCTTTAAATTGATTTTGTAGCTGATGCACATGCTCCATCACGTGCCACATGGTAATGGCATCAAAAGATGAAGAGGGCAAATCTTTAATAGCGGCGGGTTCCAGTGGTTTTATATGATGCAGTTCCTCTGAGTTTTCTCGCGCAATTTTATCCGGTTCAATGCCTGTTATTTCCCAACCTGCCTTCTGCATGGTGGTGAGAAAACTTCCCGTTCCACTTCCGATATCCAACAAACTTCCACGTTGTAACCCGCAACTCTTTTGTAAAAGATTTTTCTTTTGGCCGAGTGTATATTCTCTGATCAGGTGATACAACTTGTTGACGATTCCTTTGCGGGTATCTGAATGAGAAATATAGTTTTCAGAACGATAATATTTTCCGATTTCGGATTCATCCGGAATATGCTGAGTAAAAAAAAGATGGCAATTTGTACAACGCCAAATTTCGAATTCCTCTCCTGAAACGGAATGGTCTTTAACGGTGGTTTCCTTTTGTATTTTTTCACTGCCGCACGACGGGCATTGCTGGTAACGGATCATTTGGAAATATAAGTGGAGGGGGGTTCAGCGGGATTCAGGTGCACTCCAAATCCATTGGAGGTAATATAGATGAGATAGATGACCGCAGCCGCAATAAAGAGTATCAATGCGGGTTTGTGCCATCTCAAATCCTGTTCATCCTCATGGTTATTGTAATATTCTTTCATTGCCACGTTGGTGGAATGTTTATCGCCTACAATGATTTTATGGGAATCTGCTTCGTGAATTATTCTTTCTGCTTTTACGGATGAAAGTGAAAATTTTTTTTTCGCGAGAAGTAAAACAATTCCTTCCCCTTCTTTTTTTAGAGTACCCACCAAAGGGAGGATAACTGTTTTATTGGATCCCAGGTTATATGCCGTTTCATCACACCATGTCAATAATAGTTGCTTGGCGGCCTGCAGATTCAGAGATTTTTTTTCGGCTGCATATTCTATCAGGCCTTCTGATAATTCATTGTCTTCGTTGTAAAGATTGTAATGAATTTGCGGAGGTTGAATTTCTTTGGATGCCACATCATTCACCGCAAAGGAACGTTCCCTTGTAAGCCGCCCAATGTTGGGCAACTTGCAGGAACCTTTCTGAACCAGATATGAAGCTATAACCTCATTCATTTTGCAACAAATCTATGAATAAAGAAAAATTGAAAAGAATAAAATTTAAAATACCTGATTCGCACGGATGATGCACGTTTGTTTTGGTGCCAACATCTCAAATTGGGAATAGAGCAGGCGTTTTAAAATTTTATATCAAATCCAAATGTGCCTATCACTTCCACGTACTCAAATGTCTGGCTGGCGCGGTTTCCCTTCATTGCTTTCGTGTTGGCCAATGCATCCAGGTAATCTACAAATCCTGTTTTTCCGGTGAATTCCAGGAAAAAGATTTTGAACGGATAGACTCTGGCACCGCCTTCCACACCAAAATTAAATCCGGCAACATGAAATTTATTATTCAACCTGTCACCATGGTAGGTAAAATCTGTTCTCGGGATATTGATGCCTGCGCCTGCTTTCCACAAATAAGTCAATATATTCCTCTTTAATTTTTTAGAATATACCCAGGGATACTGCCTTACATAATTGATGTGTAGCCAGTTGGCGCCATCGGTATGTTCAAAATGAAGAAATGTTTGTGGATCTACTACCATATCCTGATCAACGGGTTTGCCTGCGATAGTCCCGGTTACGTGAACTGTCTGCCCATCTGTAACTACATATTTAGTGTGATCAAAGTTGATTTCAATAGCCCTGGTATGTTGCTCATTGAGATAAAATCCAACCCGGTAATTGTATTGGGGAAGAGATACCTGTGTCGGATTTTTGTAAATATCATAAAAGCCGGGACGCTGATGGGCTTTGGCGTTATGCAGGGTAAAATTATCCCCGTTGCTCAGTTTAAAGTGGATATTGCTTCTTGTAAACCACACATTATTCCAACCCCACTGAATATACATTCCCGAAATAAAACGGCTCTTTTTGGGAGGGTTTATGGTAAAATTTTGATTTTGGGCAAAAGCAGGAATTACCATCCCTATCATGAGGGACAAACAAATGATCTTTTTCATTCAGATAAAAAATGTTGCAAAAAATTTCAGAGGACTCACAGAATGCAAAGTTAGTCTCAATAGACGAAAGACGTTTATGAAATATGTATGCTGAAAAAAACCTGGTGAGAAGTGGGATGATCGGTGAGGAGGACTTTTCATCAATCTCTGCTGCACTGAAAAAAAGAGGATCAATAATCCGTATTTTCAAAACCTTCCTCAATCAAAACCTAACAATAATTCCTCCCAGCACCTGCACACCATACACGGGATAATTATTCCAATATTGATATTTGTCGTTAAAGACATTGTAGAAATCGGCCCAGGCGCTGAACATTTTATTGATCTTAAATTCAGCTCCAAGACTCAGGTCTGTTCCACCGTTCAGCTTTTTATCAGAGCCATTGGGAAGTAAAGCTTTTGCTCCGGAAAATGCTGCAAAATCTGCTTTGACGAGGAGTTGCTGAAATGCATTCCATCTTAATGAACCCGTCAGTTTCAACGGATATAATCCCCATGCATTGGTATTGTCTTTTAATCCGGAATAATTATTTAAATCCAATCCGGCTGTAACGGAAAAATTGTCCTGATCAACGTAATTCAAATCGCCGTGAATTCTGAAATTGTTCATCTTGCTTTCATTCAAAAGAAGGAAGCTCTTCTGGTCAAAATTGTCATTGACAAATAGCGGTATATCATTATATCTGATGTAGGCAGCTTTGGCAGTGAAATTGAAATGCCCGCCCGCACTTGCTTTGATGCCTCCGTAAAATTGTGTCTCTTTGGTATTGTTCAGGAAAACGGGATCTGCCATGTACGGATTCATTTCGCTCAAAGTGCGGAAACTGTTTGCAATATACCGCCCAACCCATCCACCCTGGATGGAAAATACATTTTCCTCCAGTTTCACATCACCATAAATGTTGGGCAATACATGAGATTCGCCATTATTCCATGAAGGCGTAAAGCCCGCATGGATATTAAAGAGATCGCTGTTGTATTCCAACGATGGGCTTACCTGAAAAAGTTTATTGGTGATTTGGAGATTGGCAGCCTTCTTCTTGTAACCATCCACGTTAGCCAGCACTTCCACTTTGACTTTCACATTATCTCCTACCGTTTTTTCTGCGGGCAGTGTTGCAATGAGTGTGCTTTCATCTACGAAACTTTCTCTTGAAAATGCATGGAGTTCTACATGCGGATCAAAATTGATTCCAACGCTGTTGACATCCTTGTTACGGAACCCGACTTTGAGAACCATATCGCGGTAACTTCTTCTGATATCTGTCTTGTCATATTGAAATTGGTTGTGGTCGTATCCGTATAAATAATTTTCTCTGTTTTGAAAACCGAAAGTTCCGTAGGCTTCATTGTTACCGGTAAACAAGCTGCCGGAAACACGTGCATTGATTTCACTCATGTCCTGGTTCTTGATTTTCCCGCGGCTTGAAATATAATCACCATACAATTCAACAAACCCTTTTTCGGGATTTAAGGAACTGATGGCTCCTTCAAAATAAGGCGTAGTCATACTTCCGAAACCTGCTTTCACATAATTACGTGTACCCCACAATTGGGTAGTGTCGGGTGTGAGTGGCGCGGGTTTGCGCACCACAGGCTGAAAAGCAAATTCCAGATTTTGTGCAGGAATGTAATAGGCCATCCGGGGACGCGAGGTATCGATGGTCAGAGGAGTCGCGTGCAGATTGATTTTAACTGCATTGTTCAGGTGCGGTTTGAACGAAGAGGTAATTTCAATTGTTTGCTTTTGCACGGGTTCCTGAGCTAACAAACCATGGGTCAGAAAAATGCACAACGATAAGGTACACCCGGCTTTTAAAATATTTGACATAGTACAATGCATATTCTATTGGTTAGTTTTCCTGTTTTACTTTGGATACTGATTTTTCTTCATCAACTGCCTGCTGGTATTTTGTAGCTGCTTCTTCCTTCAATTCGGGTATGGTAGCATTGTCAGCCACACTCTTGTAAGTGGCTTTGGCATTGAAATAATCTTTTTGTTTCAGATAAATATCACCCAGGAGTATGTAGGAACTTGCCACCCAGTAATCTGAACCTGCCACTTTAATTGCTTCCATCCCGGCCTTTTCAGATGCGCTTAAATTTCCCAGCATAAAATAACTACGGGCAATTTCGTAACGGGCTTCTGCTCCCCAGATTGATTTGTTGATGGCTGCTACTTTTTTGAATGCATCAATGGCATCATTCCATTTGTTATTTATTTCCAGTGATTTTCCTAAAACAAGATTAGCAATTGCTTTGTCATCTGTGCTGATTCCTTTTTTTGTGAGCAATTGTTCTGCTGCTGAATTTGCCTGAGCGAAATCTTTGGTCTGATAATAACTCCTCGTCAGTCCGCGCAAGGCTTCCAATTGATTTTCCTGTGTGGATGCAATTGACAACAGGTTTTGGAAATAAAATTTTGCGCTGTCATAATTCACCAGATTAAAATAATAAATACGTGCTGCCGAAAGTGCTGACTGTTCTGCGAAAGGGCTGCTTCCCTGGCGAACGACGGCGGTGTAACCCGTCACTGCATTTTTCCAGTCACTGCTTTTTTCATAACACTGGCTTTTGTGATAAAGTGCATTCAGCACAAAACCTCCCTGTGGATATTTTGAAATATAGTTGTCGAATCCTGCAATCGCTGCTGCGCAATTGTTGTCCAAAAACTGGCGTTCTGCTGAAACATAGGTGAGCGAATCAGCTTCGGTTACACTGATTTGTTTTCCTGATTTATTGAGAAATGCAATGAATTCATTGGGCTTTCCCATTTCCACATAAATACTTTTCATGTTGTCCATTGCCTCATCCGATTCTTTTGATTGCGGGTATTTGCTGACGAGTTTCTGATAATTATTCAGTGCTTCCTGATTGTTGTTCATGTTGTAATTGGCAAGTCCCAGTTTGAGATAGGCGGCGGGATAGAAGGCAGTTGCAGAAGGATCTGCAAGAATCCTGTCCAGGTAGGGAATGGCGCTGCTGAATTTTTCCTGTGTCATGTAGGCATTTGCTATTTGCATGTACGATTCAGGAACAAGATCGCTTTGCGGATATCTTTGAACGAGCCGATCCAGCGTTTGGATTTTTGCAGGCTGGTTATTGATTCCGTTGATCAAAGCAATTTGAAAATATGAATAGTCGCTCTGTGGCAAACCGAGATCCACAACCCGTTGATACATTTTTTTTGCAGTGGAATAATTCTTTTGCATGTAGAGTGCATCGGCTGAGCGTACATAAGCATCCTGCATAATCGAAGATGAACTTGCATTTATGTTGGGTGCCAGTGCTTTGAAATTATTGTGTGCTACCGGATAATTTTCCAGGTTGAGATAATCATAGCCGAGGGTATAATGGGCATTGTCAGGATTGGCTTCTCCCTGCACTCCGCCAGTCTGCAAATACTTGCTGAGGTTTTGAATAGATACATCATAACGGGATTGCCTGTACGCAATTTCTCCTTTCCAGAAATAAGCGAACGGAAGGGACTGGCCTGGATAGGGATCCCTGATTATTTTATCGAGCAAATCATTCGCCTCCGCGTACTGCGAATTATTGATGTATTCAGACGCTTTGCCAAGCAGGATTCTTGTATGAATACGCTGCATGGTGGGCGTTGGTTTATCAAATGAATTGTAAAGTTTCAGTGCGTCGGAATAATTGTTGCTGTTAGCAAGCAGGTTAATCTGAATTTCCTTGGCTTCATTCGCATAGGCAGATTGAGGATAGAGATCCAGGAATTGTTGAATGGAATTCAGGGCGATGTCATTGTATCCCAAATCATAGGATAGCTTTGCATAATTGAACCGGCTCACTTCCTGTTGAAAACGGTTGCTGCTGTTGTCTGCACTGAATTTAAATGCATTCCGTGCATTGGCTTTTTGATTCGTTTTCAAATAAAGATCTCCGAGAAGATACATGCTGTTCTGGCCGAGGGAATCATTTTCATTGCTCAGTTGTTTGAAGGCTTCAATGGCTTTGTTCACCTGATTGCCGTCATAGTAACAATAAGCCAATTCATACATTACTTCTTTGCTGACCTGGGGCATGCTGTTTACATAGTCCTGAAGAAGAGGAAGCGCTCTGGCAAATTGCCTTTGTTCAAAATAAATCTGACCGGTCAGGAGCCTGAGGTCATTCCTGTTTTCTATTGCCGGTTTGTTCAATGCATTTTCAGCATACCGGAGAGATTGATTTTTGTTTCCCTGCAAATAATAAATCTGAGCAATATAGTAAGGTACTTTGTTCGAATAGTTGTTATTGTTTTCTACCTGTCGGAATGAAGCGAGTGCTTCATTGTAATTCCCGTCTTTGAAACAGATATATCCGTAATAATAATTGGCATCTGCATAATGCTTGTTATCGGGTAACTGATGAATTTCATTGAACAAAGGTTTTGCCTTGGCAAATTCATTCATCCTGAAATAGGAATATGCCAATTCAAATTTGGCATCGGCAATTTGATCATTGCTCAGGTTCTCATAACCTGCACGTTCGTAATAGAGGGCTGCCCTGGGAAAGTTTTCTTTCTGAAAATAAAACTGAGCCAGAAAAAAACTCATCAATTGTTTTCGGGGTTCGTCAATGGCAGATTTGAGAAATCTTTGCGCTTCTTCTTCGGCCACAGACTGATCCAGTTTAAGGCCGGTGGCTACAAAAAAATAATTGACGTCCTGATTCAGGTATGCGTGTTCTGAAGTTGTATTATCCGGGTATTTGTCTCTGAGCGTTTTTAGCAACGGATAAGCCAAAAGATAATCACCTTTCATGAAATAATCTTTTGCCTGTTTGTAGGTTTTCTCAGGATCGGTTACACTGTAGTTGGCCTGAGAGGATGCGGATTGTACTGTGAGAACAAAAAACAGGGAGATTAGGATTCTGTTCATTCAAATAGTTTATGAAAATCAAGAATGTCTTTTAGAAAAATATTGCGGCAAAAATACCAATTCACTTGTTTTTTCAATATTAGTTGAATGAGGGTAATAAAAACGCCTTAATTTGCGAAAATCTTTGTTAATAAAAGAGCGTATTTTATGAAGAACTTTTTCAGTACTAAATATTCTGATGCTGCATTTAATGTGGGTATGCTTGTGTTGAGGGTCTTTCTCGGTTTGGTGCTTATCGGACATGGATACCAGAAGCTGATTCAGTTTCACGGGTTGAAAGACAAGTTCATGAACTTTATGCACATGGGAAGCACCACTTCTCTGGTGCTGATCATTTTTGCAGAATTCTTTTGCAGCTTTTTATTAATCATTGGCCTGCTCACCAGATTAGCCGCAATCCCGGTATTGATAGGAATGGGTGTTGTGTTTTTTGTTGCATCCGATGCAGATCTTTTTCAAAATGGAGAAAGGGGAGGAGTTTATATGGCAGCCGCATTTTTGTTGTTGATGGTGGGTCCGGGCAAAATCAGTATGGATGGAATTTTGAAAAAATAGGAGATGTATATTTCAAAAACAACCTTGAGAATTCACTATGCACTCACCGATCAGATGGGTGTTGTTTATCACAGCAGGTATGCCGAATTTTTTGAGATAGGCAGGACCGAAGCCCTCCGGCAATTGGGAATTACCTACAAAGAAATTGAACAGAGCGGAGTCATCATGCCTGTAACGGAGTTACATACACGATTTCTGCGGCCTGCGAGATATGATGACCTGATTACAATTGTGACAACCCTGCGGGAAATACCTGTACATTCAAAAATTACCTTTATCTCTGAAATTTATAACGAACAAAATGAATTGCTGACGACCGGCAGTGTCACCCTTTATTTTATGGAGAAGAGTGGAAAAAAAAGAGCTGAGATGCCGCATGTCATTAAGGATAAAATACTGCCTTATTTCCCGACAATTGAGTAGCAGGTTGATGTGGATTTCGAAAAAAATAACTTTGCGAAATAAATTTCTTCTCTATATTTGATTCATCAATGACGGATCATTTATCCCATATTTCTTTTTCCTTTCCCAGCCCGGCACCCGGATGCTGACAGGCGCGTGCGGTTAGCCTCCTGTCAGTGAATTTCTTTCCATTCAATTATTACAGCGGATTTCCCGCATTCGCATTTTCTATTTTAATTTTTACAAAACATGAATATCACTATCATTGGCGGTGGAAACCTCGGTACTTCCATTGCTGCCGGATTATTAGAATCAAAATACACTTCAGCAAAAAACATTACCATCACACGCAGAAACCTGCAACCCCTGGAATCTCTCAAAAAAAGAGGTATCAACGTTCAATGTGATAACAATACAGCAGTTAAGAAAGCAGACATCATTATCCTTTCCGTCAAGCCTTTTCAGATCAAGGACGTTTTGGAACAAACTCATTTTTCGAAAAACCAAATCCTGGTAAGTACTGTTACCGGTATCTGGCTGAAAGACCTGAAACAATGGGCTGGCAAGAACTTGAGAATTTTCAGGGTGATGCCCAATACAGCCATTGCCGTCCGTAAAAGCATAACCTGTATTGCACATCAGAATGAAGATTCAGATTCGGTGAAAGTTGTGAGTGGCCTCTTTGATCATTTGGGTAGTTCTGTTGTGATTGATGAAAAACTGATGGATGCGGCAACTGTCGTGGGCGCCTGTGGTATCGCATTTGCCATGCGTTACATCAGGGCGTGCATCCAGGGTGGAATTCAAATCGGGTTCAGTGCAGAGCAGGCTTCTCAAATCGTGTCTCAAACTGTGGATGGCGCAGCATCTTTGTTGTTGAAAAATCATTCACATCCTGAACAGGAAATTGATAAGGTAACAACTCCACGCGGATGCACCATCTCCGGTCTGAATGAAATGGAACATCACGGGTTCAGCTCTTCCGTTATCAAAGGTGTGACCGCAAGTTTTGATAAGATTGCATGAGAATTGAGCGCGGCAAATTCAACTGAGAAAAAAGCGGAACAGAATTGAAACGCTGTTCTGCTTTATCCCTTAAAATGAATTTAAAAACATTTTAAAGATTTTCTCAATTACGTTGATCTGCAATTTGCAGGCGGTTTTGTTTTGATTTCTTATAAATAGACAAGAACGGAATTTTTAGTTCATTGTAAAAACAATTCTCCTTCCGGCCTCCGCTTTTCTGTTCCATACTTCTGCAATATTTTCCAATGCGGCTGTCTCAACATTTGCAGTCAAAATACCTTTGGCAGCTAACTGAAATATCTCAGGAAATATTTCCTGGTGGATTCTGTTGTACTCTTCTTTTGTGTAGCTCCCTGTGCCTGCACCAATAATTTCTATCGCCGAACTTCTGATGGTATCTGCATTAAGTTTGATATCTGTTCCTGCGTTATTTCCCAGATTGATGAAACGAGTCTGATGTGTGGGGCCGTCTTTAATCAGACGAATGAATAATTCGGCAACATGTCCCCATAAATAATCGAGAACGATATCAATGGGTGCAACAGATTGTATCTTTTTAAATTGCCCTGAAATTTTTTCTTCTGATTGATTTAGTAAAATTAATTCTGTCGCTCCAAGATTCTTCAGGTGATTGAGCCTTTCCTGATCTCTCCCTGTGGCGATGATTCTTTTTGCTTTTAAATATTTGGCAGCTTGCACTGCGATTTGTCCGGTAAATCCAGTAGCGCCATTGATGAGTACAGTCATGTCTTTTTTCATATAACCCCTGAGTCGCAATGGAACAAGAGATCCTGTGATTGCATTCGGCAAAGCCGCTGCCAATGCAGGATTGAGAGATTCCGGAAGAACGACATACTGCCCTTTGGTAATAACGGCTTTCTCTGCAAACATTCCGGAAATTCCCTGTGCATAAACATGTGTTCCGTTTTCAAGTGTGCCCACTCCGTCACTTCCTGTAATCGACGGAAAAGTTTTGAACGATCCATAAAACCCACTTTTTGTTCTGAGCCTGTCATAGTTTTTTAGAGGAGATGCAACGACAGTTATGATTTGTTGTTGATCGTTTTCTAAGTTGGGTTCATTGATTTCTCTGAGTTCAGGTGTGGTGTTTAATCCGGTTATTATTGCCGCCTTCATGTTACAAACATTTCTGGCAAAATTATTTGTTTGTAAAAGAAGCAGAATTGATTTAGGTCAATAAAGGCTTAACCTATTTCCACACTTTTCTCGGCCTTCTGATTAATGAACCGGCAAAAATTAAATAATATGCAAACATCCAGAGATCAAAAAGAAATGTAAAAGGAGCGAGATCTTTTTCCCTCAGTTTTGCCTCACACTTGTAAACAATAAAATATTGGATAATTGTTTTTAAGAAAAATGCAGACAATACAAATTTCCAGTCGAAAAAAAGAAAAGAAGCGATAAGCAGGGGATAAAAAAGAAATGAGGTGAAAGCATATAATCCAAGAAGAAATTTGTGTTTGGTTTTGTAATAACGTGAGGTGCTGTAATGCCTTTGTTTCTGGCGTTTCCACTGATTAAATGTGGAAGCAGGCCTGGTGATTGTGAATGTTTCGGGATCAATGGATATAGCCACATTATCTTTTGTGGCTGCCCTATTAATAAAAAGGTCATCGTCGCCTCCCGGTAAATTGTTGAAAGCGCTGAATCCTTTATGCCGGAAGAATATGGTTTTTTTATAACTTAAATTTCTGCCCACACCCATGTAAGGTATTCCGGCTTTTGCAAAAGACAGGTATTGCATAGCCGTGTGAAAGCCTTCCCAGCGAATGATCTTATTGAGAATCCCTTTTTTCTTTTGAAACGGACTGTAACCCAAAACAATTTCTTTTCCGCCCGCAAAACATTCCTGCATTTTTTCAATCCAGTTTTCAGATGCCGGTACACAATCGGCATCTGTCAGTAAAACCACTTCGTATTTGGCGGTTTTGATCCCAACGCTCAACGGAAACTTTTTTCCGGGAATCAGTGCGGCTTCCTGCTTTAACTCGACAACCTGTAATTGTTTAAATGTTTTTTGATATTCTTCCAGAATGTATTTGCTTTCGTCGGTGGAATTGTCATTTACCAGGATGACCTCATGTGTCGTGCTGTATTTCTGTACCAATGATCCTGGCAAAAAGTTGGCAAGGTTTTCGGCCTCATTTTTTGCGCAGATGATGACAGAAACCGGTTGTGTTTGCGATTTATCAGGTGGTTTGATTTTGAAAAAAGCCAGCCGGCTGAAAAAATACAGGTAATAGAATATCTGCACCAGGGCCACAATACAAAAACCAATAAATATATAATTGTAAGGATTTCCCAAAAACTTCGCGAGGTTCATTCAGACTAAAAAGATTGATGTTAGGTTCGGGGTGCAAACTTAGGTGAAAGATAGATTCAGTGATTTGTTTGTTATGAATGCTTTTGATATAAATATCCACATGAAGTTAATTTCTGAAAACCGAACCCGGAATTCGCCACGACAGACAGGCGTGAAACCACCAGGCCGCCCAAGTTCCTATGATCCTAAACGCCTAAACATCTAAACGCCTAAACGTTTCTATTCCTCATCAGCCAAACAACCTGGAACTCTAAACTCTCACCCCTTCACTTGCAATACATACTTATTCTCAAACCATTCGTCTCTGAAAATCTTTTTGTGAATTTCCCATTGGTGTACTTTTTTTCTGGCATCATGAATTTCCCGGGATAAGTCTCCTCCTTTCAAACAAATCAAACCATAATAAGGTTCTTTTTTCTGCAAGAGAAATGGTGCACTCCATTTCCACAAATCTTTCAATGGCGCTACCGCACGGGAAACAACTCCGTTGAATTTCTTATTTCTGATATCTTCGGCTCGAATTTGTTCTGCCGTAACATTTTGCAGAGACAATTCTTTTACAACTTCATCAACTACTTTTATCTTTTTGGCAATACTGTCAACCAAATGAAAATGAACTTCGGGAAAATAAATGGCAAGCGGTATCCCCGGAAAACCCCCGCCACATCCAAGGTCCATTATAGTGCTGTGTGCCTGAAATGAAAATACTTTGGCTATGGCAAGGCTGTGCAACACGTGATGAATAAAAAAGTTATCCAAATCTTTTCTGGAGATGACATTGATGCGTTCATTCCAGAAAAGATAAATCTCTTTGAGCCTTTCCAATGAAATCCTTTGTTCTTCTGTAAGTGTCGGAAAATCTTCTCCCTGCCAGATCATGCAGACAAAGATAATGGTCTGCCCTGATCAGAAAATTCATTCATGGTTATCTTTGCCCGCCAATAAAAAGAGTATGGCCCGACTGAAATTTGATTTAGAAAAGACAGATACACAAACGAAGGCAAGGTGTGGAACAATCACAACGGATCACGGAAAAATTGAAACACCGATTTTTATGCCGGTGGGAACTGTGGGAAGTGTGAAAGCCGTTTCACAACAGCGTTTGGTCAGCGATGTGAAAGCTCAGATCATTCTTGGAAATACGTATCATTTGTATCTCCGGCCGGGAACACAGGTGCTGGAAGCTGCGGGCGGTTTGCATAAATTCATTCATTGGGACAGGCCGGTTCTTTCCGACAGTGGTGGCTTTCAGGTTTTTTCATTGAGCGGCACAAGAAAAATTTCGGAAGAAGGTGTCTGGTTTCAGGCACATATTGATGGGAGCAAACATTTGTTTTCTCCCGAAAAAGTGATGGACATAGAAAGGTCAATTGGTGCGGATATCATGATGGCCTTTGATGAATGTCCGCCGGGAGGCAGCGAATACAAGTATGCCAAAGATTCAATGGAACTGACTCATCGCTGGCTTGAAAGATGTGAGAAACAGTTTACTTCCACTAATGACAAGTATGGTTACACGCAAAACTTATTTCCGATTGTGCAGGGAGGAACCTATCACGATTTGAGACTGGCTTCGTGCGAATACATTTCTTCCATAGATGCCCCGGGCAATGCGATAGGCGGATTGAGCGTGGGTGAACCACTTGAAAAAATGTATGAAATCTGCAACTTCTGCTGCGACCATTTACCGGAAAATAGACCCAGATATCTGATGGGCGTGGGCACTCCGTGGAATATTCTCGAATGTATTGCCATGGGTGTGGATATGTTTGACTGCGTAATGCCTACACGCAACGGCCGCAATGCCATGCTGTTCACAACTCAGGGAATCATTAATATCGACAATGAAAAATGGAAAAATGATTTCTCGCCCATTGATCCGGAACTGGATTGTGAAGTGAGCCGGTATTATTCCAGGGCTTATTTGCGGCATCTTTTTAAATCCAAAGAATTACTGGCGCTTGAAATTGCGAGCATTCATAATCTTGCTTTCTATCTCGACCTGGTGAAACAAACGCGCAAACACATTTTCGCAGGAGATTTTGCTACCTGGAAAAATGAAATGGTAGTGAAATTGCAGCAGAGGTTATAGATTCTGATTAGAATTATTTTTCAATTTCGTCTGATCCACATTTCCTTTTTCATCGAGAATAGGATGGGGGACTGGCTCTTTCCCTTCGGGCGTTATTTGATTAAATATTTTTTTGATGTAAATCCATTTGCCATCTTTCCAAACCAATCCTTCATAATCGCCATCAGGAATATAAGTGAACTTTTTCTCCGGTTCATTGGTTTCCGAAATCATATGTTCAATGACGATCATTTTCATTTCCGGATCATAGTTGAGTTTCGGGCTTGCATTTTTTTTATAAACCATAATGTACCTGGTCGCCCCTGCCGGATGTAAAATACTGCCGGGAATCATAAATTCATGTCCGCCGAAAACGGGTTTGCCGTCATGAAATGTCAGCATGTCTATGATTTTCCGGTTACTCTTAAAATCATTTTCATCAAATCCGAGAAGCGTGTAATATTTTCTTCCGTTCGCTTCATTTTCCACAATATTGTAATACACAGCGCCTACCCAATTGAAATTATCTCCGATCATTTTCTCTTCATCTTTCATAACAGGCGAACGGTCAATCAACGGAAATAATTTGAGCGAGCCGTCTTCTGTTTTCATCTGAATAGCTCCATGCTGGCGCGTGGTAGCTTCATCAATAAACAGTTGCCAGGTGAATATCCTGAAACTTTTATCCGGCGGTTCTACTTTGGAAATCGTAACCAATGAATCAAATGGATAATCGAAAGAATATTTTGTACTGAGTGCTTTTACAAACATTCTTGTGAAAATGCTGTCGGCTTCAATCCTCTCTTCGGGGCTCCTCCCTCTCAGGATGGCTTTTGAAAAAGTCTTCATGGTATCTTCCTGTTCCTGCAGAGCTTTATATTTTTCCGGTTGCAACTGGCAGAAAGCTGCTGTTGAGAAAAAACAAATGGTTAAAGTGAACAGCAAAGTTTTCATGAAATGATTTGAACAAAATAAACTTGAAATATTTAAAATTATTGTTAAGCAATTACGGTTTTAACGTACAGGTAATTCTTTTGTGAATGCTGAAAGGTCATCAAAAACCAGGTCAACCGGTGGAAGCCTCTCATACACATCTTTCCGCGTTGACTTTAAAAGGACATTTATTTCCACTCCTAAATTTCTACCGAATTCCATATCTGTCAAAGAATCTCCAACCATAACCGACTTTTTCAGTTCAATGTCCGGGAAATCTTTTATTGCCTGCAAACCCATGCCTGGATTGGGTTTCCGATTTTCTCCTTCCATATCGGGGCAAACATAGATTTTGTCTATTCTTCCACCGGCAGATTCAATTTCATTTAGCATTTTTGAATGGATACGCACTAGTTCTTCCGGTTTAATCAATCCTTTGGCAATGCCTCTCTGGTTGGAAATAATCAGGATCTTTCCAAAATGGTTATTGAGCACCCGCAATGATTCTTTGACGCCTTTGAGAAAATTAAACTCTTCCCAATGCCGGACATAATCTCCGGGTTTCCTTTCATTAATCACTCCGTCCCGATCGAGAAATAAAGTCCAGCTCTTATCGATTTTCTTCAACATTTTTTCCAATCAGGTTTTATTGCCGGCAAAGGTGATTGTGATTTTCAAATAAAAAAAATTAATGGGAAAATATCCGGCATCCTTTGAAAAAAATTCAAAAATCACCCCTGAAATATTTATTTTTTTTGGCATTAAAGGGTATGGTTTACCTTTATACGCGATGAAAAATTTGTTTACACGATTTAAATTTTAAAGAATTATGGGATTTGTAAAAGACCGGTTTAAGGCCAAAGCAGACAAATTGGCCGCTGAAATTAAGGACATCCTAAAAGAAAATGGTGACAAGCCGATTGGCCAGGTAAAATTATCACAGATATACACGGGAATGCGCGGTATTACTGGGTTGGTAACAGAAACTTCTCTTTTAGACCCACAGGAAGGAATTCGGTTCAGAGGCTATTCCATCCCTCAATTACAGGAATCTTTGCCGAAAGCAAACGGAGGAAGCGAGCCTCTTCCCGAAGGTTTATTTTATTTGATGCTTGTGGGAGAATTGCCTACCGAAGAAGATGTGCAACACATGACAAGCGTGTGGCAAAGGAGAAGCCATGTCCCGAATTATGTATTTGATACCATTGAAGCATTGCCTGTCAGCACGCACCCGATGACACAGTTTGTGGTTGGCATTATGGCGCTGCAAAACGAAAGCACTTTTGCACAACGTTATGCGGAAGGGATGAGCAAAAAAGATTATTGGGATGCAACCTTTGATGATGTGATGGATTTGATTGCCCGCCTGCCAAGAATAGCCGCCTACATTTACCGCCGTAAATACAAAGGGGGAAATCATATTCAACCCAACGGATTATTGGATTGGGCCGGAAATTTTGCACACATGCTTGGCTACAAAGATGAAGAATTCCGTGAACTGATGCGTTTGTACATGACCATTCACGCCGATCATGAAGGAGGTAATGTTTCAGCACATGCAACTCACCTGGTGGGTTCTGCATTGAGCGATCCGTACCTGTCGCTGGCTGCGGGAATGAACGGATTGGCAGGTCCTCTGCACGGATTGGCCAATCAGGAAGTGATCAAGTGGATACTGGAAATGGAAAATGAAATCGGCAGCGACCTTCCTACCAAAGAACAAATTGCAGATTATGTAAGAAAAACTTTGTCGGAAGGAAAAGTTATACCGGGATACGGGCATGCAGTTTTGAGAAAGACCGATCCCCGTTTTGAAGCCCAGATGAGATTTGGAAAGAAACACATGCCGGATGATAAATTGTTGCAAACTGTTTGGAATATTTATGATACCGTTCCGGAAATTTTGGGAAGCATAGCCAAGATTAAAAATCCATGGCCGAATGTAGATGCGCACAGTGGTGCACTGCTTTTGCACTATGGTTTGAAGGAATATGAATTTTATACCGTACTGTTTGGCGTGGCACGTTCACTCGGAGTGCTGGCAACTCTTTGCTGGGACCGGGCGCTTGGAATGCCGATTGAACGCCCGAAATCTGTAACCACAGAGCACGTAAAATTGTGGTTGCAGGGAAAAGATGAAATCTGGGGTTAATTAATGAATCAGATTACTATATTTGCGGCGCTGCCATTTTTTTGTCAGCGCCTTTTTTTGGGGAATTAGCTCAGTTGGTAGAGTATTTGCATGGCATGCAAAGGGTCACCGGTTCGAATCCGGTATTCTCCACTGCAAACCAGGAAGAAAATATAATTCCTCTTCCTGGTTTTTTTATGTAAAAAATCCGATTCGTTTTAATCTTTTAATTTTTTTAGCGCTGTGCCTCTGTGTGCAGCGATGTGGTCTGACTTGTCACTCTTAATTTCGTATTGTGGATTTTCGGCAGATGCGTGATGTGTGTAACCTTTGTACTGGAAATCGCTGGTGTGAACTTTGATAATTCTGCCGCTAACATGTCCGGCTTCGGAATTCCAGGTGACGTGATCTCCGATTTTAAATTGTGTAATCATTGTAAAATTGTAATTTACCCTCGTTATGAAAAAATTGAAATACGCTCTATTGGCAATGCTATTCGTCTCATTTTTTTATGGCACTAAGGCCCAGAGAGACACTATCAAAATTGATACCGATTGGAAATTTAAAATCGATAATGATGGCGCAGGAAACCAACAGCGATGGTTTTTAAAGCCGTTGACAGATGCGCGTGAGGTGAATGTGCCTCATACCTGGAATATTGAAACTGAAAATCAAAATCATTATGGATGGGGATGGTATGAGAAAACAGTTTTTGCACCGGCATTTTGGAAGACGAAGAATGTGGTTTTGGTTTTTGGTGCAGTGAACCATTCGGCATACATCTATCTCAATGGTGAAAAGATCGGAGAACATGTGGGAGACGGGTTCAATAAGTTTTTTATTAATCTCAATGGCAAATTGAAATACGGGAAATCAAACCGCATTACAGTTGCAGTAAACAATGATTATGGGAGAAATAAAGTTCCATTCGGCAGTTCATTTGACTGGCCCAACGACGGGGGAATTATTCGACCCGTTTCTTTTATTGTAAGCGGAATGCCGGCTGCAAATTATATTCATGTTACGCCGACCTTGCTCCCGAATTGGACCGATGGCAAAATGAATATTACATTGGGTTTTGATAAACCTCAAACCAACCTCGAATATCATGTAACCATCACTGAGGACAACCAGCCGACTTCAAAAAAAATTTATGAGCAGACTGTTGTACCTCAGTGGAATCAGGGTGAAGCGGGTTTTAACCTGGAACTAAAAAATATTCATCTCTGGCAGTTTGATTTCCCGAATTTGTACAGAGTGGATGTAACCGTATTAAAAGACAGAAAGACGGTGGACAGGCTATCCGCGAGTGTTGGGTTCAGAAAAATTGATTTTGTTGATGGCCAGACATACCTCAATGGTGAACCTGTAAAGTTGATGGGAGTAGAATGGACAGCCGGTTCGAATCCGGATTTTGGTTTTGCCGAATCCGATTCTCAGATTATTGCGATGGGGAAATTGATGAAAAATGTAAATGCAATTTTCAGCCGTCAGCATTTTCAGCAGGGTGATGTATTTTATAATTTTTGCGATCGCAATGGAATTATTGTTCAGCAGGAAGTTCCTTTATGGGGTGGTGAAACACCGGCCAATGATACCATCAGGAGAATTGCAATGAGCCAGATGAAAGAGATGATTACAAATTTGTACAATCATCCGAGCATTTTTTCATGGGGAGCAGGAAATGAATTGAGAGGCAGGGATCCGAAGATGATTGCCATAATAAAGGATCTTATCAATGAAGCCCGTTCGTTGGATACTTCAAGACATTCCGCTTATGTAAGCAATACGCTGACTTACGGATTTTACAATACGCCGGGTTTTGTTCCGGATGCTGCATCTGACGGGGATTATCTGATGATGAATGAATATGGCACTTCGTGGTGGAGCCTGCCTGCCGGACAGATTGGATATTATCTCGACAGCATTCACACAACATATCCCAAAATGCCATTTTTCATTTCGGAGTTTGGATTGTGCGAACCCAATTTCCGGGGTGGTGATGAAAGGCGCCTGCAGGATATGATTTATCACATGAGTTTATTTGAAAGCAAACCTTTTGTGCAGGGAGCGATTTATTTTGATCTTACCGATTACAGAACGCATTATCCGGGCACTTCAGATAATGATAAGTTCCGCCGCAGGATTCATGGTGTGTATGATATGTATGGAAATCCAAAACCTTCCATGAAAGTATTGCGGGAAATGTCTTCGCCATTGGAAGTGCAAAATTTGATTTCGTCAGGAAAAGGAAAGCAAAAAGTTTTAATTTTCGGCAGCATGGGATTGCCTCAGTACACAACCCATGGTTATAAATTATATGTAAGCACCCATGAAAATAATTACCACCTTTCCAGGCCTTATGCAATTCCAGAATTGAAACCTGGTCAATCGGCTTATGTGGAAGTAAATGAGGTGAACAATGGAAATTGTTTTATAACCGTAGTCAGCCCGCTCGGATATGTCACTTCACAAAAATCGTTTTATGAAACGAATGATTAAATTTTTCAGGACAGGCTTTCACGGATGATCGTGTAATTAAAATTTTATTCTTTTGCGCTGTTCATAAAGGCCTGTCCATTCGAAATGAAATATTGAGGTTTTCGGAATTCCGGAATTTTGACAAACTCCGATTGGGAATTATTTATTTTTCCGATTGAATAGTCCAATTCAATTTGCTTTTGTTTTATCGCTGACAATATGCAAATCAGTTTGCGGAAACGGAATTTCAATGTTTGCCTCGTCGAGCGCATCTTTCACTACCTGCTGAATTTTAAACACCGTATCCCAATAAACATTTTTGTTCATCCAGATTATAATACTCAGATCGACAGAACTCGCCGCAAGATTTTTTACAAAAACCAATGGCGCCGGGCTTTTCAATACATTTTCATTTTTGGTCAGTGTGTCCAGAATAATTTTCTGTGCCGTTTTGATATTCGAATCGTAGGAGATACCGATTACAAAACTGAATCTCCGGACTGATATCTCCGTGTAATTGGTGATAACAGAATTTGCCAGTGCTCCGTTTGGGCTGAATATTTTTAATCCGTCGTCATTTGTCAGCGTGGTGTAAAGCAAATCGATTTTTTCAACGGTGCCTACTGTTCCGGACGGATTTGTGATATAATCACCAACTTTAAACGGCCTGAATAATAAGATCAGAACACCGCCGGCAAAGTTGGACAAACTTCCCTGCAATGCCAGCCCTACTGTAAGTCCTGCTGCCCCGAAAATTGCAGTCAGACTCATAGATTTGAAACCCATGATCCCGATTACCAAAACAATCAAAGCAATGTAGAGCACAATGTTTATCAGGCTCAGCAAAAAACCTCTGAGCGATTTATCCAAATCACGTTTGTCAAAACGCCTCGCCATTATCCTCAACAATATTCTGATAATATAAACACCGGCAATCAGTACAATAATTCCTGTGATGTACTTCGGCATGGCGTCCAGCAGGCTGTCCGCGAATTTTCCAAGGCTGTCTAATATTTTGTTCATAGTTATTTATTTACTTGTTTTTAGCTTTCAAAGCGTTTTCAATTAAAAAATACCTGTGACTATTGATTTAGCACAGAGATTTATTTTTTACGGATTGAGATAGGTAAGAAAAATATGATAAATAGTTCTTAAAAAATGGATAATTAGGATTAATTTATTTTTTACTTCGATTTTCAATTTGGCCTGATTCTTAAAACTTCGCTGTTCCGTAATTATCTTGATTTTATTGTAAATTCACTTCTATGGATAAAATACAAACCGGGAATTTAATTTTCCTTGATATCGAAACCGTTCCGGGCAACCCGGATTTTCAAAGTCTGCCTGATGTGTGGCAGGAATTATGGAATAAAAAAGTTGCCCGGCTGGTGCCCGAAGGCATCACACCGGAGGATTTTTATTCACAGCAATCTGCGTTGTATGCTGAATTCGGCAGAGTGGTTTGTATCTGTATTGGATATTACCGTTCCGATGGTACGGAGAGGAAACTCCGGGTAAAAGCCCTGGCCTATGATGATGAAGCAAAGATTCTGAAGCAGTTTAATGAAATGATTACTCAATTTGAAAACCATCACAAGAATTGGATTTTTGCAGGGCATAACATCAGGGAATTTGATCTTCCTTATTTATCAAGAAGAATGTTGATTAATGGTTTGGATATCCCTCAAAGTATGTCGTTTCAGAAATTGAAACCATGGGATATTCCGGTTTTTGATACGATGCATTTCTGGAGGTTTGTCGGAGATTACAGAAACTATACATCCCTCGATCTTCTGGCAACCGCTTTGGGAATTCCTTCTCCGAAAGAAGATATTAACGGCAGTCAGGTTGCAGAAGTTTTTTACAAAGAAAAAAATCTCAAACGCATTGCTGCCTATTGCAGTCGTGACGTGGTATGCGTTGCAAATATTGTTCGGAAGTTGAACAGAGAACCGTTATTGGCGGAAGAGCAGATTGAGATGGTGTGAAAATTTTTTTGGAATCAGGTGTTTAAAAAAAATTTGGATTTACCTGACACCCAAACGGAGTTTTTCTGCTAATGTATTTTATTCTTTATCTCCTGCAATTTCAAGAGTGCCTCCACAGGTGTCAGCCGGTTGATATCAATGGATGATATCAATTCACGGATTTCCTCGAACGCCTGAGAATGCACATCAAAAATGCTCAACTGGACTTCCGGTGTGGCCAGTTTTTTTATTTTCTGATGGATATTTTCTTTTTCTTCACTGATGGATGCCTGCTTGGATTCTAACTGTTTTAAAATTTCATTGGCACGATCGATCAGTGATGGCGGCATTCCGGCCATCTTTGCTACGTGAATTCCAAAACTGTGCTGGCTTCCTCCGGGAACTAATTTTCTCAGAAAAATAATCTGGTTGCCCGCTTCCTGGTTGGATATGTGATAATTTTTTACCCTAGGTAATTTATTTTCCAATTCATTCAGCTCGTGGTAATGTGTGGCAAATAAAGTTTTGGGCTTGAGCGGAGAAGCATGCAGATGTTCCACAATACTCCAGGCAATGGAAATTCCGTCATAAGTACTTGTTCCTCTTCCGATTTCGTCCAGCAAGATCAAACTTCTTTTGGTGATGTTGTTGATGATACTCGCTGTTTCATTCATTTCGACCATAAAAGTACTTTCGCCACTGCTCAGGTTGTCACTCGCTCCCACGCGGGTGAATACTTTATCCGTCAACGGAATTGATGCTTCTGCCGCCGGCACAAAACTTCCCATGTGTGCCATGATGGTGATGAGAGCTACCTGCCGAAGCAATGCACTTTTACCGCTCATATTGGGGCCTGTCAGAATAATAATTTGCTGATTTTCCTGATCGAGAAAAATATCATTGTCGATGTATTGTTCTCCAATGGGCAAATTCCTTTCTATCACAGGATGCCGGCTCCCTTTCAGTTTAATTTCATAACTGTTGTGGATAGACGGTTTTGAATACTTGAACTGAATGGCATTGGATGCAAAACAACACAGGCAATCGAGAATTGCGAATACATGGCCATTGACCTGCATCGGATGAATAAAATCTTCGAGTTCATTCAACAGCTTTTCAAAAATGCCGAGTTCGGCAGTCAGGATTTTTTCTTCTGCACCGGTAATTTTTTCTTCGTATTCTTTTAATTCCGGTGTAATGTACCGCTCCGCATTGGTAAGAGTTTGCTTACGCATCCATGTTTCCGGGACTTTGTCTTTGTGTGTGTTTGTTACTTCCAGGTAATAGCCAAATACACTGTTGAATCCTATCTTGAGTGAACTGATCCCGGTTTCAAGAATTTCCTTTTGCTGAATCCTGACCAGGCTTTCTTTTCCGTTTTTGACAATGTATCTCAATTCGTCTAATGCAGCATCCACGCCATCTGCAATGATGTTGCCTTTGTTGGCTGATACCGGTGGATTCTGAATAATAACTTTTGAAATTTTATCTGAAATAAACTGGCATTCATTCAGGCTATCGGCTAATCGTTTCAAATAAGTATTCTCACTTTTCCCGCATAATTCTTTAACCTGTTTCACCATTTGCAAACCTCGTGCAATCTGCAACACCTCCCGGGGATTAATCTTTTTCAGAGGGATTTTGCTGACCAGCCTTTCAATATCACCGGCTTGTTTGATATTTTGACTCAAAGAGTTTTTATCATCGAGATGCAGGATAAGATATTCCACCAGATTCAACCGTTCTTCAATTCGCGCCTGGTCTGTCAAGGGAAGCAACATCCATCTTTTCAACAACCTCGCTCCCATGGCTGAGACCGTATTGTCCATCACCTGCAGAAGAGAGTTTTGCCTTTCACTTGTTGGAAGCAGTTCAAGATTCCGGACAGTGAATTTATCCATCCACAAATATTCTCCTCTGTCAATTCTCTGCATGGAAGTGATGTGCCCCAGGTCAGGATGTTCAGTGTCCCTTAAATAATGAATCACCGCTCCCGCAGCAATAACGGAAGCTTTCATGTCTTCTACTCCAAATCCTTTCAGGCTCAGTGTACCGAATTGTTTCAGCAAAGTATCCCGTCCGTATTGCTCAGAAAAAATCCATTCATCCAGTGCGTAGATATAAAAACCGGTTCCAAACTTTGTTTTGAATATTTTCTGTTTATTCCTTTGAAAAATGACTTCTGCCGGTTGCAAATTTTGCAATAATTTGTCCGTGTATTCGTCGTCGCCTTCAGCTACAAAAAATTCTCCGGTGGATACATCGAGAAAAGCCAGTCCATTTGCCTTTTCATCCAGATAAATGCCGCATAGAAAATTGTTGCTGTTGTGCTCAAGCAACTGGTCGTCCGTCGCAATTCCGGGTGTGACCATTTCTGTAACACCTCTTTTGACAAGCCCTTTGGCAAGCCGAGGATCTTCGAGCTGGTCGCAAATGGCAACGCGATGCCCGGCTTTTACCAGCTTGTGCAGATAGGTATCAAGTGCATGATGTGGAAATCCGGCAAGTTCCATGGAATTGGCAGATCCGTTGTTTCGTTTGGTCAGGGTAATGCCGAGAATTCTCGAAGCCACAATGGCATCTGCCCCGAATGTTTCATAAAAATCACCTACTCTGAAAAGCAGAATGGCATCAGGGTATTTGGCCTTGATAGCGCTGTGTTGTTTCATTAAAGGGGTGTCATTCTTTCCCATGAAAATCTCCGCTTCTCTGTTTTAAAAATAATTTTCGATGTCAACGGTTAATTTTGCAAGATAATATTGTTTTGATGAGAAAGCTGAGTATGGATGATTTGCACCGGAAATCTGTGGGTGAGTTTTTAGAAGCCGAAAAATTTCCGGTGATTGCTGTTCTGGAAAATATCCGCAGCGCTTACAATGTAGGCAGTGTTTTCAGAACGGCAGATGCTTTTTTGCTGGAGGAAATTCTTCTGGTGGGTTATTGCGCCATTCCGCCACATAAGGAAATCGCAAAAACGGCGCTCGGCGCTGAACAGACTATGCAATGGAAACATTTTGATAACTCTGCAGATACAATTCAATATTTGCGTGGCAAAGGATATTTGGTGATTGGTATAGAACAAACATCCGACAGTGTTCCTTTGCAGCAATTGAAAAAAATTATTGGTCAACCGACTGCTTATATTTTTGGCAACGAAGTGAAGGGAGTTGAACAAACTACTTTGGAGATGTGTGATTATTGTATGGAGATCCCACAATTTGGCACTAAACATTCATTGAATATTGCAGTGGCTGCCGGAATGGTTCTTTGGGAAGCGGTTAAAAATTGTCCTGAGTTTTCAAAAAAATAAATCATGGCGCGTATCATGTGCATTGATTACGGATTGAAGAGATGTGGAATTGCCGCCACGGATCCTTTACAAATCATTGCCACCGGCCTGACAGTAGTTCATCCCAAAGAATTGATTCCATTTTTAAAAAAATATGCGCAAACTGAAGAAGTAGAAACTATTCTCATCGGGTTACCCAAAAATCTGGACGGAAGCGATACGCACGCTACCGTTCCTTCACAGAAAGCCTTTGAAGATTTAAAAAAAGCATTCCCTAAAATCCTGGTTAAACAAATAGATGAACAATTCAGTTCCAGACGGGCGTCTCAGGCCATGGTTGAAATGGGAATGAAAAAAAAGAATCGCAGAAAGAAAGAAAATATCGATCTGATTACAGCGACGATGTTATTGCAGGAGTATATGGAAAATAATAAATGAATGATGCATTTGAGCATTCCTCATTTTAAAAAGATTTTATTCTAAATTATACTCTCCTCTCAATGCATACCTTCCGAATGTCAGAAACGCAAATGAAATAGAGGGGGTGATGATAAAGGTGAGGATGATGCCAAACACGATATCTTCCTGTCTTCCGGATAGCAACCTCGGAATCCCTACTTCAACAATCCCAAACCAGATGGACAAAATACCTGATGCAATCCAAATCAATCCGAGCCATTTCCTGATGAGGTTCAATAAATTTTTTCCAATAGGTTGAAAAGAAAAACGGGAGTCGTTTTCCCGGAGGTAAATAATCCCGACAATCACACTAATGGCTGTCAATACGATAGGATAATTAAGTCCGGCCAAATAGAAATCGGATTTTCCTGCCGCCTTTGCTTTATCTGCCAGATAGGATGCGAAGTAGGGCGCCAGCCCGCCGAAAATCCCCATCCCGAAATGATAGGGCAGTGAAATGGAAGTATAGCGGATTTTAAGCGGGAATAATTCCACCATATAAGCAGCCAGCGGTCCGTAGGCCAAAGTAAAAATGAATTGCAGCAAAAAAATCATGAAAATCATTTTCCACTGACTGGTTTTAGATAAACGGACGGATTGAATAATTTCTGAAGAATTGTTTTTCAAAACTGTCCGTGAACTTCCGTCATTGTAAACATATTGAGTGGTATTGGATTGAAATGTATTTGAAGAAATATTTTGAACTGAATCAACAATTATTTTCTGATCATTTTCAGGGTAGGCTATGCGATGCATTTCCTGAAAAATGGGTTTGAAAGTGAGGACGCCTGTCAACATTCCAAACATCATCAATCCTTTTCTTCCGATTTTGTCGCTAAGCCATCCGAAAAGAAAGAAGAACGGAACGCCGAGCAGGATCCCGATAATAATAATGGTATTGGCCTGGCTGTAATCGAGCATCAGCGTTTTAAGAAAGAAGCTCTGCGCGTAAAAAGTAATCCAGCCGATGACACCGCCTCCCAGGGTCAATCCGAAGAAAGCGAGTAAAACAATTTTGAGGTTTGATTTATTCCTGAACGAATCTCTTAGTGGATTTTTGGATGTCCTGCCTTCTGATTTGGCTTTTGCAAAAAGAGGTGACTCTGCCATTTTTGACCGGATGAAAACTGAGATTCCAATCAGTAAAACAGATGCAATGAATGGTATTCGCCATCCCCATTGCAACCAGGTTTTTTCGGGCATCAGGCTCTTAATAAACAGGATCACGGTAACTGATAGAATGAAAGCCAGTCCCGATGTACTTTGTATCCATGAAGTGAGGAACCCCCTTTTGTTATCGGGTGAATGTTCTGCTATGTAAACAGCCGCGCCGCCGTATTCTCCGCCCAAAGCCAATCCCTGCAACAACCGAAGGATGAGGACTATCAATGGCGCCAGGTATCCGATAGAATCATAGCCCGGTACAAATCCCATTCCGATAGTACAGAATCCCATGATGGAGAGCGTGACCATAAAAGTGTGTTTCCGTCCGATGAGATCGCCCAATCTGCCAAATATCAATGCGCCCAGGGGTCGTACAATTAATCCTGCTGAAAAAGTTGCCAGCGTTGCAAGGAAAGAGGCTGTCGGTTTTTCCTTTGGGAAAAAAGTGGTGGAAATGATGGTTGCCAGGCTTCCGAACAAGAAGAAATCGTACCATTCGATGAGGGTCCCCGCCGATGAGGCAAGGATGATGGATGACAGGCTTTTACCGGATGAATGATTATGTTTCAAGGGTAAATATTTAAAAAACGGGTCAAAAGTATTGGGTTTGCCGCAAGGATTCAATATTAATTTTCAGGCATTGGTTTCATTAAGACAGGGTGACTGTGAATAAGTGTGCAAAAGAATTTTTAAAAATAACGATAAAAATAGTTGTCATACTAAAAGAATAGTTTAACTTCATTCCTGAAAATCTAAAAATTAAATTCAATGACAACACTTACAAGAGCCGAAGAGCAAATTATGCAAAAGGTATGGAAAATGAATGGTGGTTTTTTAAAAGAAATTGTGGAATCGATGTCCAAACCCAAACCCCATCAGAACACAGTGGCCACTATCCTGAAAATCCTGAGCGACAAAGGTTTTATCAAAGTGGAAAGTATTGGCCGTAACCACAAATATCATCCGGCCATTTCCAAAGCAGATTATTCAAAGAGAACTATGAAATCTTTCGTTAAAAGATTTTTTGACGGTTCCTTCAGCAATGTCGTTTCTGCGATGGTCAAGGAAAATAATATGAGCCTGGGAGAACTCGAACAATTGGTAAAGCAATTAAAGAAAGAAAAAAAATAGCTTTATGCCAGCGCTTTCATCCTACCTCATCAAGGTGATTCTGATATCAGCCGTGATGTATGGCTATTATCTGGTGATGCTTCGCAACCGGAAGTTTCACCGGTACAACAGGTTTTATTTATTGTCATCGGTGCTGATTCCGCTGGTTTTGCCCTTCATCCCTTTTGATTCACTTTTCGCAACGGGTTCAAAAGATATTCCCCTGATTATTCAGAAAGATTTTGTGCAGGATGCAATTGTGATAAATATGTCGTCCCGTTTTTGGAACACAGAAAATATCCTTGCTGTGATTTATTTGTCGGTGGCAATCGTTTTGCTGATTCTCTTTGCAACTTCTTTGATAAGAATCATCAGCATCCGGCGGAATGGGAAATTGATTGAGGAAGTGGATTGCAAGATTATTGAAACGGAAGCAAAAGGAACTCCGTTTTCTTTCTTCCGTTTTATTTTCTGGAACCCGAAAATAGATTTGGATTCTGAAGATGGCCATAAAATTCTTCACCATGAATTGATCCATGTCCGTCAGCTTCATTCATTGGATAAACTGATGGTGAATCTGGTTCAGATTATTTTTTGGTTTAATCCGGTTTTCTGGCTGATAAAGAGCGAGATTGTTATGGTCCACGAATTCCTGGCCGACAGGGATTCGCTGGGTGAATCTGATCCTGCAGGTTTTTCAAAAATGGCTTTGCAGGCCGCCTATCCGGGATTTACGTGGCCCGCTACAAATGGTTTTGCTTATTCACCTTTAAAAAGGAGGTTAACGATGATTTTAAAGAATAACAAACGGAAGGTTTCCTATTTCGGGAGGCTGATGGCGCTGCCTTTGGCTGCTCTCATGTTTATGTTCTTTTCAACCAAAGCCCATGAGTGGAGAGAGAATCAGGCGGCAGCAATGAACTTTTCAGAACAAGAATTGCACGGTATTTCAGAAGCGGGCATTGCACCTGTTTTTTTGGATTCTTTGCCCTCAGATGCACTGTATATTCTAAACGGGAAAAAGATTGATCTGGCAACGATGAAAAATATTTCTCCGGATGATATCCAATCTGTCTCTGTTTTGAAAGGAAAAAGCGCTTTGAAAAAATATTCGGATCCCCGGGCGAAAAATGGCGTAGTTGAAATTGTTACCAAAAAATATTCACAGAAAACAAAGAGTGAGAATATCAAACTGAATTCTTTGCCTTTGGATGCGCTATATATTTTAAATGGAAAGGAAGTTGGTTTGGGCATAGTGAAAAATATTTCTCCCGATGATATTCAGTCTGTCTCTGTTTTGAAAGGAGAGAGTGCTTTCAGGAAATATTCAAATCCCAATGCTAAAAACGGTGTTGTTGAAATTGTAACAAAAGAGTTTGCGAAAAACCATGATAGTTCCCTGTTTCAAAACGGAAATACCATAAGGGATACTGTTCCTCAGGAGGATAGAATCTTTACCAAAGTGGAACTGGAAGCGCAGTTTCCCGGTGGTACTGCAGCCTGGAGAGCATATATTACAAAAGCTATTCAGAAAGATCTGGCCAGGTTCACTGAGAAAGATTTTGGAACCTGCATTGTAAAATTCGTTGTCGATTTAGACGGGAGCGTTTCTCATGTGGAAGCAACAACAATGCAGGAAACTGAATTGGCAAGGGTATCTGAGGATGCAATCAGGAATGGGCCTAAATGGATACCTGCCCAACAGAATGGAAAGGCTGTGAAGGCCTTCAGATTGCAGCCCGTGACGCTTACACGTCCTGAGAAAGATATTAATGATACAACTATTCACCGGGTTAATCCGCAGGTTGATAAGGTTTTTGTCAGGGTTGAAAAAGCGCCGGAGTTTCCCGGAGGCCGGGAAGCATGGAAAAGATACACAGAAAGAATTCTTCAGAAATATGGAGATGAACTGCCTGAGAGCGAAAAAGGACAATCCTGCAAACTGAGATTTATTGTTGATCAAGAGGGTTACATTTCTGATGTACAGGCATTGACAATGAAAGGAACAAAATTGGCAGAGATAGCCGTAAATGCCTTAAGGAAAGGTCCGAGATGGATTCCTGCCGAACAAAACGGACATATAGTGACCGCTTTTACTGAGCAGACTTTTGGTGGAGTTGTAAAATAAAAGTCTCCGGGTCGGGCTGCCCTGGCAATAAAAGATTGAAAGAAATCAGGGAAGTTTTCAAAAAGAGGTTTAAAAAAAACCGGAGCTATTTAATATGCATCCGGTTTTTAATTTTCAAAGATTTTTTTGATGAAAATTCAATTTAGATTTCTGTCTTTAATTCATTCTCCCGATGACCGACCAGTCTTCTTTGCTGTGGCCTTCTTTAATTTTTTTGTCCATAACCGAAGCTATTCCCGGAATAACACTTAAATGGATATTCTGATTTTTGGCTTCCAGCAAAAAAAGCCCGGCATCTTTTCTTGCCATTTCCAGTGTCCATGAAGGGTCGGGGAGCGAACTGTCAGTCATTTTTTTCATGCGCGACACAACCGAATGTGCAGGGTTCCACTGAGAAAAATGTCGGATGAGTTCTTGAGTGGATATCCCGAGTGAATTGCCGAATGCGATGGTGTCGGCAACCGCTCCGTTCAATCCGACCAGAAACAGATTTGAAGTGAGTTTCATCGCTGCAGCTTTCCCTGCTTTGTCACCCATATTCACAAGTTTCCCGGTCATTTTTGAAAGTTCGGGTTCCAGTCTTTTAATAAGATCCTGATCACCCGAAACCAGCATCATTCCAGTGCTATCGAGTGCATTTTGCGGGCCCATCAAAACCGGCGCATGCTGATAAGGAAATCCTTTTTCTTTCCATTTTTTTGTTCTTTCAATGGCTCCCTCCACCGTAGTAGTAGAATGGTCGATGATAACAGTTCCTTTTTGAAATCCTTTTTCTGCTTTTGCCAAAACCTCATCCACGGCAGCATCATCTTTTACACAAATGTGGATGGCATCTGCGCCGTGTACAGCGTCCAGAATATTTTCAAAAGCTTTGGCTCCGTATTGTTCCAGATCTTTGGCTCTTGATGCGGTGCGGTTCCAGACTTGTACCTGAAGCCCGTGACGGAGCATGGCTTGTACAAAGCCATTTCCCAATAACCCGATTCCCAAAAATGCTTTCATTGTTATAACTTTTTGCGTAAAGTTACGGAAGAGCAGCCAGCTCATTCAGGCGGGTGCATGAACAGGATGTGTAACCGGTGATTCTGTTAAAGTGAACAGCCTGAACGGAGGAAGATGAAACAACCTTTTTTGAACTTTGTACCTTTGCAAAAAAATTGAGAGATGATATTACCCATTACAGCTTATGGAAGCCCGGTTTTGAGGGAAGTCGGCAGGGATATTACACCGGAATATGAGGGATTGCAGGAACTCATCAGCAATATGTGGGAAACGATGTATAACAGTAACGGAGTGGGTCTGGCCGCACCTCAGGTAAATAAAAGTATCCGGTTGTTTGTGATGGACAGCATCCAGATTCTGGAAGGGTTGAAAGAAGAAGAGAGGAAAGAATATCCGGGTGATGAGGGTTATAAAGGGGCTTTTATCAATGCACATATCATTGCCAAGGGGGGCGATGAATGGCCGTATAATGAAGGATGCCTGAGCATTCCGAAGATCAGGGAAGATGTTTTGAGGCAACAGACAGTCAACCTCCGTTTCCGGGATGAGAATTTTAAAGAGCATACCATGACTTTCAGGGGAATCACAGCGAGAGTTATCCTTCATGAATATGACCATATAGACGGGAAATTATTTATCGATTATCTGAAGCCCCTGAAAAAAAGCCTGCTGAAACGCAAGCTGAATGACATTTCCAAAGGAAAGATTTCGGTGGATTACAAGATGTCGTTTTACAAATAGCCTGTAACAATAATTGCCCGTATCAAGGGAATAGCAATAAGAAATACCGTTCACAGAATACAGGAAGATATCATTATATAATCGTTATTTGCGGGGTCGCCGGCTCTGAATATTTACCGGGGGCCTGTCATATTAAATGCAAATGTTCATTCCAGCCGGGGAGATATTCTTAATCGTTGCATTGGATGAGAGAAGAAGATGTGTAAACACTGATGAAAGAGATATCTGAATCATCAGGGGGACGTTTTCTGCTGTGCAACCACCTTACCTTTCGTTTGCAGGTAATGGGATTGAGATAACGTGATGATCAGTAAAACGGGTACCGGCGGATTCCGGTCTGAATTTGAATTCCCGAAGTTCTGTTACCCATGCTTCCGAAATGTTCAGGAGATTTATCTGATAAATTAATTTGTCACCTGACAAATGGATATTCAACTGACCATTCCTGCGAACACACTGTTTGCCACATCGCCGTTCGCATTCAAAAATGAAATCCACGTTGCTGCCTCTTCATTTTCAAAAACGGCTACATTAAGCACTGCATTCCCTTTGGCCCGTGTTCCTGCGTCCAATGAAAAGATAGCTTTCTTTTTGGAGGGGCAGTAGGCACACAGGATCACTTTGTCAGTTTGCCGGGCTGTTCCTATCCCGCTGTTGTCTGCCCATTGAAAAATACAATTGCCGCTGCTGTCTTTTGATACAGATACATCTTCGGCAGGAGGCAGCGGCCCCCGTGCTATCAGTGTCTTTTGCCAGGAAATATATTGGCCGGGATAGCTGCCGGCTATGGCCAGGTTCATAAGGCAACCGGTGGCTCTGTTGTATCCGCTGCCACCATGCTCATAGGCCGGAAAGGTCGTATTGAAAAAGCCGGTACCCGTAAAGGCACCGGTGAAGGCATTGCAGATTTCAATCTTCTCTCTCTGGGCAAGGCGGGCCGTGGTACTTTTTACCACACCTGAATTCCGTCTTGTCCGCAATATGTTTTTCCCATAGCGAACGTAGCTTGTCACCGGGCCGATGCTGCCCGTAACTGCTCCGAGAATACCCTGGTTGATTATAGCCATATTTTGAGTTTCCAATAAAACGTATGTAAATGCTTTTTATTATCTGAGTCCTTTGATGCACTGGAACGAAGAAGTAACGAAGAAATAACGAAGCGCTTTCAAAGGAGGAATAAATCTGTTGATTTCGGAACGGGGAGAGTTTTTGGGCTGTGGGTAGTTACGCGAAATAGTATAAACTAATTGCGCCGGAGAGATGATAAAAATCCGTTATCCCCAACAGTTGAACGGAATTAAATTTGACATTTGACGGGAAGCTTCGTTATAATTTAATTTTTGCCCCGGCAGGCTTTTTGAACAAGCGGGTATATTGCGAAGAAATTGAATTCTTTTCTGATACAAAGGCCTTTGTTTTCTTTATATGGCGCAATGACATTTCACCTTTTTCTTCTTTGTTCTCATAATAGGAAGCAGGAACAGGGATATCCAATATTTCGTGAATCTTTGCCCGGGTTTCAAGTGTCAGATTTTCTTTACCACTTACAATTTTGTTTACCTGTTGCGGCGTTACGTTCAGCCGGGTTGCCGGATTCTTTTGCGTTAAGCCCGATTCATCCAATCCCATTAATATTTTCAGGGCTATCTTTTGAGATTCTATCAATATAGCTCTGCTTTTTATCCTATTGTTAATCTTCTTCAAAGCAGAACTTTTCTCCTCAGAGACAAGTTTCGAAAGTTTTTATTTATTGATCATTTTGCTTTTTTACGAATTCGTAAAAGCCAATTTCATCTGTGATGCCGTTTTCTTTTTCACCCTTATAATGGAATGCGAATAAACTGTCTGGAAATACAGGAACGATTTTCACTCAATCAACGTATAGGTTTATTCTTTTGAATGTGTTTACAATTTGTGTACCCTTTCGGTAAACATACCACGTTTAGAATTATTTGCCATTGAAGCAGGGATTGTAAAATTCACCTGTGCCTGTGTTTTTGTTCCTGCTTTGGTGCAGGATATTTAAATCCTATCTCAAAGATTATTCTGATAATGAAGCAATATCAGTTACGTATGATCAAAAAGTATTGTCCGCTTAAAAGTTATCCTTCATGTGTGTGCCCAAGTAGCTTTTCCAGTAATGCTATCTTTTCTTCCCTCTCTTTCAGCAAACGTTCGTAAAGCTTTTTATTTTCTTCAAGCGCGTCCATTAATTTATCCAGCGGATCAAAATTATAAGTGCCATAATTACCAATAACCTGGCTGACACCTTTATTGTCATTGAAATTATTGAAATAGTTTATTGCAGCCTCTTCATCAAAATTCTTAATGGCATCCACCGGCACTTTCAGCACACCGGCGATTTCCTTTAGCAGTCCGGGTTCAATGACATCTTTCTGCTCCAGCAAAGAAATTTTCTTTTGGTTCCAGTCGTCTCCGAGTTCGGATGCAAGTGCTTCCTGTTTGATCCCTAACATTTCCCTGAATCGTTTTACGTTATGGCCCTGATGAATCGTCCTGGACATATATGTTGGTTTGGTTTCGTACAAATATAGAGAAGAATCGTGAGTGGATTTGATATCCCTCATGCATATCTGAGAAATCCGTTACGGGAATTGATTATGCCTGCAAACAGAGCCAATTTGCAAATGAAAGGAGAATAGGTCATGATCAATAAGATACTGCATGCAGCCCGGGTAGCCGGCGGGTTTACCACAAGCAAACTGCCCGGAAACTGAACTTCTATGCGAAGAGACAGAAGCCGGCATTTTATGTGTCACAATGCCACCGGCTGAGAAGTTATATGAATTATTTTCGGTACGTCCTGAGTACTTTTTGCCATCGGAATATAATATTGAGAAGATACTCAGAGATGTATTGAAAAAACAGCGTGAACCGCTCAATATACCGGAATACGATGCCGGGGATTCAAAATCCTATCTGGCCATTGCGGGAATGGGTATTGAAGCTGCTGTGGCCATCAGAGAAAAATATGTTTTGATTCTGAAAGTGAAATATCTGGAAAATGAAAATCAGATATTGCGCGCTTTAAATAAAGAATCAAAAATGAGAGCCGGGAACAGGAAGGTGAAACGCGAATCAAAGTAAAAAACAACGGAGATCTGAGTAATGTGATAAAAACTCCGGTTTAAAGTCCGGTGGAACTGACAGGCCCGATGCCGAATTCGCGACGGAGATGAAATGAGTACTGCGGAGAAATAGGAACGCAGGATGTAAATAGGGAAGGAGATGATTACGTTCGCCTGATCTAAGCCATTCCTGATCTCTCTGTGTTAAAAAGAAATATTAAATCAGACCTTTGCGATCTCCGCGGAAACAAGTATCCATTTAAAACAGATAAGGAAATGGTAATTTCTTTTAACTACTAATGGTGAAAGTGTTGAATGAAGCGCGCCAACAATGACTTTTTGTTTCGAAGAGGGGTACCCGCCTGCCATGCCGGGAATACACATTTTTGCAGCAAAGAGATTCAGTGTTTTATTGACCGGGTTCAAAGAAGAGGACAACTACTTTTAAGAAAAAATGTAAAAATCTTTTGTCATTATGATACCCTATGCTGCGATCGGGGATGTAGATATAATCTGTTGGGGAACTCATCGTTATGGGTTTCCTATTCCCATATTCGGGAATCCCGTTCCAAAAGCGATTCGAATTAGACCGGGAGGGAAAACTCATAATTTGTTTATAAGCCAGGCCAGGCCTATAGCCATTATTAAAAGCAGATGAAAAAGAGAGTTTTCTTTAGTATAATTACTTTAAATAAGCGTACTTATACTCAATTTTAATGTTCTGATCTCCGAGTAAATGGGATGCGGTTTATTGAGTAACAGACGGTTAGACGGTAGCTGCTGTAATGTTAACAAAATAAAAATGTCATTATAAAATAGTGTTAAATCCTTAACTTGTAGCAGGAATTATAAACACAGGAGGATGCCAAAACAACTGTACCTTTTCCTATGCTTATTTATCTTTTCTATCGGGCTCTCGGCTCAGGGGTCAGAGGATATTCCGGTCAGAGAAGTTCAGGTGGGGGAGAATTTCACCCACAGGCTGAATCACAAGATTGAAAAATACAATCACCGCATTACTGACAAAACCATTAAGACACTGACTAAACTCAGCAGATGGGAAGACAAAATCAGAAAAATACTTCTCAGAACTTCACCTGATGCAGAACAGAGATTATTTGGAAACGGCCAGGTAACTTTTGGTCAGTTGCTGCGAAAGGTAAAAGAAGGTCAGGTTATAGTGAATAGATATGAGGCCGGGTACGATGGGTACCGTGACTCTCTGATGACCTCTCTCAGGTATTTAGCCGATAATCCCATAGTGAAGGATACAGAGGAGGTCAGAAAATCAGCAACCCGATTGAGAGAACTTACAGATAAAATTGGGGAAACCGACTATCTCACGGAATTTATAAGGACAAGAAAAAAGATGTTGGTGTCGGAAAGCATAAGCGGGTTGGGTAACAGTAAACTCCTGAAAAAGATAGGCAAAGAGAACTATTACTACATGGAATCACTTAAAGGATATAAAGAATTATTTTCCCGGAAGGAGGAGACTGAAGAATTAGTAAGAAATTCATTAATCGGTATTCCGGCTTTTCAAAAGTTTTTTAGGGAAAACAGCCAACTGGCCGCTATGTTCAGAATGCCCGGTACTGGGCAGGGAGGGAATAGCTCCGCAGTAAACATAATCGGACTGCAAACAAGGGCAGATGTACAGAACCTGATTCAGCAGAGGATCAGCGCGGCAGGCCCCAACGCAGCCGCACAGGTACAACAAAATCTTGCTGAGGCACAAACGAAGCTCAGTGAGATAAAAGACAAACTGCTGCAAGGAGGCACCCCCGGAACAGGAGGAGAAGTGGAGATGCCGGACTTCAGGCCCGATGCACAAAAGTCAAAAACATTATGGCAGCGGTTGGAATACGGATTTGATGTACAATTTGCCAAGAACAACTATTACATTCCTTCCACGACGGATATAGGGTTGACCCTTGGCTACAGGCTGAACGACAAGAGTGTGGCCGGAGTAGGGTTGAGCTATAAAATGGGATTGGGCAGTATAGACCACATCAGATTCAGCAGTGAAGGCATAGGGCTGAGGAGTTTCCTGGACTGGAAGATCAAAGGGCAGTGGTACGGCTCGGGAGGTTATGAAATGAATTACCTAAGCGCTTTCAGGAGTATAGCTGAATTAAAGGATGCCGTCTGGCAGAGAAGTGCACTCATGGGAATAAGCCGTCAATACAAGGCAGGCAGGAAGCTGAAGGGAGAGGTAAAGTTGCTGTATGATTTTATGGCAAACAGCCATGTGCCCGCCGGGTCGCCTTTCGTATTCAGAGTAGGGTATAAAATGTAAGAATCAAGAATATTATGAGAATAAGAATAAGCCAGGGAATTATAATTTTAGTTGCCATTTGTTGGATGAACAACGTTCACAGCCAATTTCTGAATTCGCAGAATGTAATACCCGCTACCCCCGATGTAGCAGCCTTAGCAAAAAACATTGATATACCCATGAATCTTTCTTCGGGAGTGCCCTCTGTGAGTATTCCCATTGCAACTGTTGAAAGCGGGATCGCAAAGTTGCCGGTTTCTTTATCGTACAATGCTTCAGGGATAAAGGTGGAAGAAACACCCACATGGGTGGGGTTGGGATTCAATCTGAATGCCGGGGGGACTATAACGAGAGTTGTCAGAGGTCTGCCAGATGATAACGGTTACGGATATATTAATTCCGCATCAAACCGAAAAGTTTCATACGTCAAGGCTCTCCCATATAACTCAGCGGAACGAAACCTGATAGAATTACAGTTGTTACCCAATCAGCAGATAGACCTGGAACCGGATATTTTTAATTTTTCAATTATGGGATATTCAGGGCAGTTTTATTGGGATCAGGATTCTTCGCGTTTTATCTTATCGCCATATCAGAATGTAAAATTTGAAATTACCGGTACCCTCGGGACATTCAAAATAACATTGCCGAACGGCATTGGCTGTTATTTTGGAGAAAGCGAATCGTCCATTGAGCAAATTAACTGGTCAGGAACGACCTCAAGGGTTAATGGTCAATCAAATCTAAATACTGTAGAAGATGACAATGTGCCTTATAAAACCTGTTGGCATATTAACCGCATCGTTACACCTACCGGCAAGCAGATAGAATTTGAGTACACCAGGGAGCAGATTACCGAGTATGGAAGGGGTGGGGAAACGGATAACCTGACTGACAAAACCGCCGTATTTTTTAAGAGGACAGTTTTGCAACCAGTACTTACTACAATTACCGGCGAGAATTGCGAGGTAAATTTCATTCGCTCCGAAGATGCCAGGTTAGACGTGCCGGAGTTAGATCCGCGAAAATCACTGGAGTCTGTTGTGATTGAAAATAAGAACGGAATGGAGATCAGGAATTTTCAATTCACTTATGATTACTTTGAAAGCACTACTACACCTCTTGCCTGGGGCATCGCAATTCCTTATGAGGCCTTTGCAGGAAAGCGACTTTACCTTCAATCAGTAAAAGAAGGAAAAGGAGACCAGTATCAACCGGCGTATGAGTTTACGTACAACACGCCATCATTACCAGACCGGTTGTCGCCTGACCAGGATTATTGGGGATATTATAATGGCAAGGGGAATCCCACCGTCGGTATCCTGGCAATGATGCCTGAAAGGTTATTGATATCCGGTTTGGGTATTCCGGGATGGCCATTTGAATTACCATCTACCACAATAGACGGGGCAGACAGAAGGGTTGATATAGACTTTGCGAAGGCAGCCAGCTTAAAATCAATTAAATATCCTACCGGGGGAACCACCGAATTTTTTTATGAATTGAACGACGTTCAGCAACTTTATTATAATCCTGAAGCAGGTTTTTTGCCTTCTGACTATGTAGAGAAATTATATACGTTTATGCCGTTAATCCCTGCTAACCCTCCCTATCCTTTATCATATTGGGATACATTCAGGATAGTAAAGCCGCTGACTAAGGTAAAGATCACTCCCAATCTTCCGTCACCTTGCTCCGAAGTTTCCTCTCAATCGTGCCGTTATACAATAACCATCAAGGGCCTGACAGACCCTAATTTTTCTGATATTATTATTAATACCACGCCTGTCCATTATGCTATACTACCGACGGGTTTATACAGGATTGAAGCAGCAGTTACCGGCAGCGCCTACGATATGCCCAACTTCACAGTTAATTTAAAATGGGGAGCGCATCCTGACACATTGAATATGAAAGTAGGGGGTTTAAGAATCAGGCAGATGGTCATTAATGATGGGATGGGAAATGCTGTTACAAAAAATTATCAATATACATTTCCCAACTCCGGTTATAGTAGTGGGGTGCTGGCAGGCTGTCCGACTAACATTATGATTAAAACAGATACACTGGGAAGTTATTTGGGAATTGATAAAATTATTTCAAATGGATTCCTTCCATTGACGACAGATGGACAAACAATCAGGTATCAGTTTGTTACTGAGACGACTTCTTCGGGAACCACTGATTTGAAAACAGTGTATTGGTTCAATCATGATTTTTCATATACCATACTCGGTAAACTGACTAAAGGAGAACCACAGCCCCTCCGCTCCTGGCAGAACAACCTTTTGACGAGAAAGGAAATATACCGGGATGACGGTACGGGCCAAACTTTAATTTCCGAGGAGGAAAATTCAAACCAGTTTGATAGTCCCCTGCAAAAGACCATCGGGCTGCATGGCATCAGGCTCGTTCCTTACAGTATCGCGTCGGAATGGTATTATCCTGTTTCAAAGACCACCACTGAATACGGTCCGGACGGAATTACCAATCTGAAAATTGACCAGCATTATTATTATAACGATTCCCATTTGCTTGGTAAGAAAGTAATCACCAATAGTGATGGTATGATAAGCCATGAAAAGATATGGTACCCAGGGGATTATAACAATAATGCGACCTTCAATATAGATAACCTTCGCAATGGTTATATGATCTCACTGCCTGTAAAAACTGAGACATCCGTAAACGGAAGGATCTCCAATGGGATCATAACCAAATACAATCAGTATGGGCAGCCAGTTGAATATTTTAAATACGAAGGCCCTGTAGCAGCAGACACTGTTGTTCATGACAGGAATATCATCCAGGAAAGCGGTTATGTTTCAAAGCAAACGATTACTTACGAGGGTGAGAACCCTGTAAACATTACAGAACCGGGGAGCAGAAATTCCGGTTTTATCTGGGGCTATGCCGGAATGTACCCGGTAGCCGCCATTCAAAATGCTTCCGATGCCCAGGTGGCATACACTTCCTTTGAGAGATCAGACAGCAAAGGCCATTGGACTTATAGCAGTGGTACAACAACAGTGCATGGCGCTGTTACCGGGAGGACCGCGTACAATTTATCCGGGGGCGCCGTTTCCGCCGGTGGTATGAGCACATCAGTTGTTTACATTATTTCCTACTGGTCCAAAGGCAACGTTGCCATAAGCAGCGGCTCACAGAGCAACAGCGTTACCGGAAGAAGCATCGGTGACTGGACGTATCATGAAGTGCATGTTACCGGAACGGAAAGCGTAACCATCAGCGGAAACACCTACATTGACGAACTTAGGCTGTACCCCGCAGATGCGCGGATGACCACCTATACTTATGAACCACTTATCGGGATGACAAGCCGATGCGATGACAACAATAAGATCACCTATTACGAATATGATGGATTGGGGAGGCTGACTCTTATAAGAGATGAAGACAATAAGATACTCAAGAGGATCTGCTACAACTATGCGGGGCAACCCGAACCTTGTATTGCGCCGACGCTTTATGAAAATGAGAAGAGGTCGCAAACATTTATCAGGAATAATTGTGCGACAGGAGAAACAGGAAGTATGGTGACCTATACAGTACCTGCCTGTACGTATCATTCCACAATTGATGTGGCAGATGCTAATGCTATGGCCCAGGACGATATAAATGCCAACGGTCAGGATTATGCCAATCAAAATGGTTCCTGTACAGTGCCTTCCTGTCCTGCCCCTGCCAGGCGCATGATCAATGGGGTTTGCACCAGAGGACTTATGGTTTATACTTCTTCAGTGTATGAACCTAACACCGGAAAATATGTATGCACCTATCATTACGAGTTTCCTGATGGTTATCAATCACCTGAATTTTTAGAACAATCCGATACTTCATGCGGGATATTTTAAACTAAAAACCATGATTATTAAAAGACTGCTTCTTATCCTTTTTCTTATGACCTGTACTGTAATTGCCAGCGCACAGAGTATGCAAAGTGAGTATTATGTAATTAAGATAACCCAGCGATTAAAAGACACCTTATCACTTACCAGGGAACAGGTCAGTGACATTTATCAATTAAATCAAAAGCTTCAGTATGCCAAGGATTCTGTCTGGAAATATTTTACAGATGAAATGCTGATCAGGAATGGACTCCAGGCAGTTGAAAATAAGAGAGACAGTTTGTACGGTACCATATTTACGACAGAACAATTGATACTATATAAAGAGAAAAAAATACAACTGATCTCTAATAAATAAACAGAACTACCGAGAAAATCATCATTATGCTATGGGATAATTTAAAAATATTACTGACAGCGTTCGCCGCTATCTTTTATTACGGAATAGTCTCAGCGCAAACACCGCGCAGCCTGCCTGCCGCGTACGATGCAAACTCCCCTGTGAACTACATCCGCACGTGGGATGCGGTAAAGCCGGAGAGCGATGCAAACAATATTACCACATCGGCCACGCCGGATGCATTCAAAATGACCACGCAGTACTTTGACGGCTTGGGCAGGCCGCTGCAAACCGTGGTAAAACAGGGCTCCCTCATAACCGGAGGTACGGCAACAGACCTGGTGAGCACCACCCTTTATGATGCATTCGGCAGGGTGCAGTACCAATACCTTCCCTCGCCGGCAAACAGTACAGGAGGCAATACATCCCTTGACGACGGCATGTTCAAGCTCAACCCCTTTGAGCAGCAGGCCGCCTTCTACAGCGATCCCGCCGGCTTACTGAAAGGACAGGGAGAGACCTTCTTTTACGGGAGAACCGTGTATGAACCCTCCCCGCTGAACCGCGTGACGGAAACCTTTGCCCCCGGCAATAACTGGGCGGGCACTTCAGACAATGCCCCGGAAGAACAGCGCCATTCCGTCAAAACGAAATACCTGATCAATACCGACCCGGACGGCGTGCGGATATGGAATGTAACCGACAATGCCACTATGGGCGTCTTCGGCAGCTACAGCAGCCCCGGCGCCTACCCGGCCGGAGAGCTGTACAAGACCGTAACCGTTGATGAAAACGGCAAGCAGGTCATAGAGTTCAAAGACAAATCAGGATTAGTTGTTTTAAAGAAAGTGCAACTGACCGCTGCGGCAGACGACGGCACAGGCAGCGGGCATACAGGCTGGCTGTGCACATATTATATTTATGACGACCTGAACCGGCCCAGATGTGTATTGCAGCCCAAAGGAGTGGAACTGATCGCCTCCAACTGGGTACTCACCGATGCTACCATCCTTGCCGAACAATGCTTTCGTTATGAATACGACCAGCGGCAGCGGATGATCGTAAAGAAAGTACCCGGAGCAGGAGAAGTGAATATGGTCTATGACAAGCGTGACCGCCTGGTGATGACGCAAGATGCCAACATGAAGGCACAAAACCAATGGCTGGTTACGCAATACGATGCGCTGAACCGCCCGGTGGAAACCGGTATCTGGACCAATGCCACCACCGCAGCCATACACCGTACTAATGCAGCGGCGACATATCCTTACCCTGCTACCTCCGGCAACTACGAATTGCTGACCACCACCCATTACGATAATTACACCGGGCTGCCTGCACCATTGACTAACTATCTGAGTACCTGGAACAGCAATTTTTCATCAACAGATAATAACAGTTACCCTTATCCGCAAATGCCTGCAGCGAGCAATGCTACCAGGGGAATGGTTACCTGGACGAGTACAAAAGTATTGGGCACATCTACCTATCTTTATGCTGTGAGTTATTACGACGACAAAGGAAGAATCATCCAGATGCAAAGCACAAATATTACAGGCGGTACAGATGTCGTTACCACCCAGTACGGATGGCAGGGATTGCCGCTCATCGTAGTACAAAAGCAACAGAAGGCAGATGCCAACCCGCAGACCATTACCACAGTTACCCAAAACAGCTATGATGAGCTGGGCCGACTGATAAAGCCCGAAAAGAAACTAAGCCACAGCGAAGTAAACAGCGGAGCGATGAGTGCCTACCACACTGTCAACGAAATGGAGTACGATGCCCTGGGGCAGGTAAAGACAAAGAAGTTAGCCCCGGAATACGATAACAATGCCGGCCTGGAAACCCTTGACTACGATTATAATATAAGAGGCTGGCTGCTGGGTGCCAACAGGGATTATGTAAAAGATGCGGCAAGCAATAATTATTTCGGCTTTGACCTGGGTTATGATAAGAACGGAGTACTCGGCAGCTATACTCCCCAATACAACGGAAATATAGCAGGAACCGTATGGAAAAGTAAAGGGGACGGGGAAAAAAGAAAGTATGATTTTACCTATGATGCAGTGAACAGAATAGCCGGTGCAGACTTCAATCAATATACAGGTGGTAGTTTCAATAAAACTGCCGGAGTAGATTTTAGTATGAGCAACATGAGCTATGATGCCAACGGGAATATTACGAGCATGAACCAGAAAGGATTAAAAATAAATGCTTCTCCTCTTATTGACCAGCTTGCTTACACATACCAAACCTACTCTAATAAACTTTCTCAGGTAACAGATGCTGTAAATGACAATACCAGCATGCTTGGTGATTTTAAATATGATCCGGCTACCAAAGGCAGCACTGATTATAGTTATGATGGTAATGGTAATCTTATTTCAGACGCAAACAAAAAGATCAGCAGCATTACTTATAATTATTTGAATCTACCAACTGTAATAAAAGTAACAGGGAAGGGAACTATAACCTACACGTATGATGCTACAGGCAACAAATTAAAAAAAGTAACAGTTGATAACACCATATCACCAGCAAAGACTTCAACCACACTCTACATGGGTGGAACCGTTTTTCAAAACGATACACTTCAATTCATTACCAATGAAGAAGGGAGAATACGACCGGTAAGAGACGGCAGCGGGAACATCACATCATTCACCTACGATTACTTCCTCAAAGATCATTTGGGCAATGTGAGGATGGTGCTCACAGAGCAAAAAGACACTTCATTTTATCCGCCTGCCTCAATGGAGGCAGCACAGGCAACTACAGAAGAAGCGCTCTATGCCAACCTCCCTCAAACAAGAACAGGAATTTCATCTATAGCCGGTTACCCGACAGATAATTATACCAACCCAAACGCTTATGTTGCAAAAACCAATGGAAGCGGAAACAAGATAGGCCCGAGTATTATTTTGAAAGTCATGGCAGGTGATCAGTTCAATATCAGGGTGAGTAGTTGGTATAAGAAGAATGGATCTAATCCCGGCAGCCCGAATAGTATTGCGACGGATTTGGTTACAAGCCTTATCAACAGTCTGACCGGAACCGGTGGGCCTGTACATGGTGCGATCACATCGGCGCAACTTACAAGCAGTGGCGTTGTACCTACATCAGTAAACAGTTTTTTAAGCAATCAACCAGCACCGGGTAGTACAAAACCTAAGGCATACATTAATTGGATTCTTCTTGATGAGCAATTTAAATTTGTGCAGAGCAGCAGTGGTGCAGAGCAGGTAGGCAATGATCTGGAATTTAAAGTGCACACCAAAACAAACTTACCGATCACAAAGAATGGCTATCTGTATGTGTTCGTGAGCAATGAGACACCGAATATAGATTTGTATTGGGATAATTTGCAAGTCACTCATACGAGAGGGGCGATATTGGAGGAGACGCATTATTATCCGTTTGGATTGACGATGGCGGGGATAAGTTCCAAGGCGTTGGAATTTGGTAATCCTGAAAATAAATACAAATACAATAAAGGTTCTGAACTGCAGAGCAAAGAGTTCAGTGATGGAAGCGGACTTGAATTATACGCTACAAATCTTAGAAGTTTAGACCCACAATTAGGAAGATGGTGGCAGATAGACCCGAAGCCTGACTACTCACAGAGTTTATACTCTGCGATGGGCAACAGTCCAATACTTTATAACGACCCTCTTGGAGACACACTACGAGTATCATTCAGAGGTGGATTTTTAGGTCTTGGTAGAAAACGAGAGGTCATTTACGATAATGGAACACTTACAAACAAGGATGGTTCAGCTTACACAGGAAAAGTAAAGGGCTTTTTAAAGCAGACAGTTAATTCTTTAAATTCAGGACGAACAGGCTCTACAGAAGCAGCTTCTATGATAACTGGCCTACAGGGTTCAGCAAATAATTTTACGATTGTAAAAGGAACAGAAAATAGGTTTGATGTCAATCCATCTCAAAGAACGGCAGGCTATGCCAATCAGTTAAAAACAGACCCAGCCTTAACCCCATCTTTATCGGTAACCCCAGCTGCGGCAATGCAGGGTGGAGCGGGTGGAACTATTACATGGAATCCATCAGGAGCAAAAGTTTGGGTATTAGGTGGTGGCCAAAATAATAATCCGACAACAAACTTAATGCATGAATTATTCCATGGAAGAGATGCCAATATGGGTTTATTAGATAGTAGACTTGATAATGGTTTAAAGCGAGATGAATGGCAAGCCACCTATAAAGAAAATATGGTAAGGCAGCAAATGCATTTACCCATACGGGAATACTATCGTTCGCAAGACAACGGAGGAGTTATAACTTCATTACCCCCACGATTATTAGATGCTTCAAATAATCCTATATCACCTGCATGGGTTCCTCAAAATTGGTGAATGTTAAATTGTAAGGCTATGAAATCATTGATAATACTATATGTCGGAATTTTTGCTTTAGGCTGCACTGCTGTTCAGAATCTACAGCGTATAAAATTTAAATATTCTGTTGGGGGTGATGGTAGAATTATGAAAATGAGTATTCCTGAGTTTACAAACTTTTATAAAATAACAGCAGGTGGAGAAGGTGAAGAACACCGGTATGTATATGCCGATTCTTCTATGATTTATATTACATCCATGCAGGGAGCCGGAACAGTTAATCAGCCTTTGATTGCCCAAGACCAAACTTTATACAACAAAAGATTTTCTGCGGATACAGCAGTTATGGAAGGCGTAGATAAAAATGGAAATTATTGGAAGGAAATAAAATATTATAATGTCTTTTATGGATACTCAAATGTTCCTTTAACGCAAAAAAGCCTTTTTGATAAAGCATTAAATTCAGTAAAAATAAAGTAATATAAAAAAATTTACTGCCCCAATTTCACTTTCATTTCCTGCTGAAAAAGGAACGCTCATTATTGGCGCAAGGTTGAGGCGTGAGGTAATGAGCGTTGGCACCTTATGACGTGTAATTCATTAACAAAAAGTAGTAAAGCCATCAGTAAGAAAATGCCGATGGCATTTATATTTTACGAAGCGAAAACTTTTTTAGCTTTTTGGGATTGCAAAAAAGCGTCAAGCATGGCAAAGACATGTGCTTTATCTTCATTGCCGAGTTTTTGAATATCAATAATTTTATTCACTACCTTTTTTCCAGCAGCAAATCAGTATTGCCCACTAAATAATCTAAAGACACTTCCTGGGCTTCAGCGATGGCGGCGGCCATCTCAATGGAAGGTTTTACTTCATCGCGTTCATAGCGGCAATTGACTAACTATCTGAGTACCTGGAACAGCAATTTTTCATCAACAGATAATAACAGTTACCCTTATCCGCAAATGCCTGCAGCGAGCAATGCTACCAGGGGAATGGTTACCTGGACGAGTACAAAAGTATTGGGCACATCTACCTATCTTTATGCTGTGAGTTATTACGACGACAAAGGAAGAATCATCCAGATGCAAAGCACAAATATTACAGGCGGTACAGATGTCGTTACCACCCAATACGGCTGGCAGGGATTGCCTTTGGTAACGGTGGCAAAGACGTACCAGGGCACGTCTCAAACAACTCTAATCGTAGTAACCAAAAACAGCTACGACATCCTTGGCAGATTGGTAAAAACAGAAAAGAAACAAAGCTATAATCTTGTAAATGGCGGAGCGATGAGCGCATACAGTATCATCAGTGAGATGGAATATGATGCGCTGGGACAGGTAATTAAAAAGAAACTGGGAGCGGCGCCTCTGGAAACTATGAAATACGATTATAACATCAGAGGATGGTTGCTGGGTGCCAACAGGGATTATGTAAAAGATGCGGCAAGCAATAATTATTTCGGCTTTGACCTGGGTTATGATAAGAACGGAGTACTCGGCAGCTATACTCCCCAATACAACGGAAATATAGCAGGAACCGTATGGAAAAGTAAAGGGGACGGGGAAAAAAGAAAGTATGATTTTACCTATGATGCAGTGAACAGAATAGCCGGTGCAGACTTCAATCAATATACAGGTGGTAGTTTCAATAAAACTGCCGGAGTAGATTTTAGTATGAGCAACATGAGCTATGATGCCAACGGGAATATTACGAGCATGAACCAGAAAGGATTAAAAATAAATGCTTCTCCTCTTATTGACCAGCTTACTTATACTTATCAAACCAACTCAAATAAGTTGTCTGAAGTAGTGGACGCCGTAAATGATAATACCAGCACTTTGGGAGATTTTAAATACAATCCAGCTACAAAAGGGAGTACAGATTATACCTACGATGACAACGGAAATTTGATTTCTGATGCGAACAAAAAAATTACGAGCATTGCCTACAACTTTTTAAATCTTCCTTCAGTAATCACAATTACAGGTAATGGTTCGGCAGGCTCACCATCCGGAACCATCACCTACACATACGATGCCACAGGCAACAAGCTAAAGAAAATAACCCAGGAAAATGCTGCCACAGTGCCATTCAATGGTACAAACTACACCAGCAACATTACGACCACCACTACTTACACCGGGAGCAGTGTTTATGAAAGCAAGGCGTATAGTAATTCATCCCTGGCTTCATTGCAATATACAGATGTATTACAATTCTTGGCTCACGAAGAAGGCAGAATACGACCGGTAAGAGACGGCAGCGGGAACATTACATCATTTACCTACGATTACTTCCTCAAAGATCATTTAGGGAATGTCAGGATGGTATTGACAGAAGAACAAAAAACAGACCTATATCCACCTGCCAGCATGCTTGCCCCAACGGCACCGTTGGGGGAGGCGGCACAGGGAACCACAGAAGAACGGTTCTATGCTAATCTGCCATCCACAAGAACAGCTATCTCTGCTATATCCGGCTACCCGACAGATACCTATACCAATCCAAACGAAAAAGTAGCCAGGATCAACGGAAGCGGAAATAAGATAGGGCCAAGCATTATCCTGAAAGTAATGGCAGGTGATCAGTTCAACATCAGGGTAAGCAGTTGGTATAAAAAGAACGGAGCTAATCCCGGCAGTCCGAATAGTATAGCCACAGATTTAGTCACCAATCTAATCAACAGTCTGACCGGAGCCGGTGGCCCTGTACATGGTGCGATCACTTCGGCGCAACTTACAAGCAGTGGTGTTGTACCTACTTCAGTAAGCAGTTTTCTAAGCAATCAGCCTGCACCGGGAAGCACGAAGCCGAAGGCATACTTGAATTGGGTATTATTGGATGAACAGTTTAAATTTGTGCAGAGCAGCAGTGGTGCAGAGCAGGTAGGCAATGATCTGGAATTTAAAGTGCACACCAAAACAAACTTACCGATCACAAAGAATGGCTATCTGTATGTGTTCGTGAGCAATGAGACACCGAATATAGATTTGTATTGGGATAATTTGCAAGTCACTCATACGAGAGGGGCGATATTGGAGGAGACGCATTATTATCCGTTCGGCTTGGTTCAAGCTGGAATCAGTTCTAAGGCGGCAGGCTCTCTCACCAATAAATATAAGTTCGGAGGCAAAGAATTAAACAGCAATGAATTTTCTGATGGCTCTGGATTAGAGAGCTATGATTTTGGGGCAAGAAATTTTGACCCACAGATAGGAAGATGGCATACGATAGACCCACTCAGCGATAAAATGCGCAGGTTCTCACCTTACAATTATGCTTTTGATAATCCAATAAGATTTATTGATCCGGATGGCATGGCGCCGGATGATTGGGTTAAGAATAATCAGACAGGTAAGTATGAATGGAGAAATGAGGTTACAAAAGCAAGTCAAACCCCGAGCGGATATAGCTATGTTGGTAAGGAAGATAATTCTATTGTTAAAGATTTGGGATATAACACATCACCGCAAACAAATACTACAATAGTGAAAGGTGTTATTCATACCGATGTTGAACAAGGAGATGCAACCAAACATATTGGTAGTTATACAGCCGGTCATGCAGTTGGAGTAAAAGTAAGCACAACAGTTTCTGTAAATGCCAATGTAGAAACGACCATGGATAATAATTTCAATATTTCAAAGGAGTTTAAGGGACTAAACATTGATATAGCTTCTAAAGTAACTACTACAACAGGAGAAAGATTAACGACCACAGCAGAGGTTAGTTTTAGATCTGGAGGTAAAATAACGAACTTTCAATTAGGTGAGCCAGCGCCATCACCAAACGGAGACATTAAAGAAGTAGGAGCCACTTACCTTAAAGGCAGAATAACAATGACACCAGGTCAAGCGATGCAAAAGACCCCGGTTCCTGTCATCAATATATCTGGCAACTTTTTTAGACCAACTACACAAGGCCCTGCGTATGTTATGCCTAGCATTCTTTCAGGTCAACTAAACATTTTGGCACCGTTGAAATATTCTCAAACAATCGTTTCGCCATTTCCGAATAGATAATTATCATGTATAAAATTAATATAGCATTTTTAGCTTTTTTTGTTTTACTATTTTATTCTTGTAACTCACAAGTAAAGAAAAGAGCTATCTGTGAGGAAAAATTTAAAGAGGCAAGAGATTTAGTTTATGGCAAAAAAAATGAAATCCGCCAAACTACGTTGGATTCTGCATTATCTTTAGTAAATGAGAGTTTGCAATGTGAGAGTATAAAAAAATCCGTAATAGAGTTCAAGATTAGGCTATTGATTTCTATGAAAAAATATTCTCAAGGAATAGCCTTTGTTGACTCTTTAAAAGAAAGTGATTTTACTTATAACTATAAGAAAAACTTGATGATTAAAAATCTGAGAGCCCTATCCTATTCTTCTGAAAATGACACAACTCAACGGAACTTAATTTATCAAGAAATGGCCAATGATTTAGAGCAGTATATAAAAAACCAGAAAGTTAAGGGAAAGAAATTTGAGGAAATATTTCTTGATTTATATTCTGTGAAGGAGCATTTTTTAAATGCAAATCAAATAAACAATGAAATTGATTCTCTAATAAAAGTATATCCGGAACAAAAACCATTTTTTGAATACCTCAGAAAATAATAAGATGCTCACTTTCTTTAGTATGTTTTAAATTGCCAATACTGAATATATGGTTATTGTGTGTGACGATATATTCTTTGGCAGGAAGATTTAGAAATCATGTTTGATTGTTTCTTTTCTGGTAAAGTTCTTATGGCTGGGAAACTCTCACGAAGCCATCAATTGCAATTGTTTTTTCACAATAAAAGCATCAATTAATTTTTTGACTACGTTTTTATCATCATCGGTAAATTGCTCAACGGCTTTAAACTGTTGGGGCAGTTCAGCATCTTTAAGAGAGGCTTTTACCTTCTCATCTTTATCGCCGTTTATTAAAAAATCAACAGTGGATCCATGGCATCGGTAATTTTTTTTAACTTCTACGGGAGGTAACGACTCATTTTCTGAAATTGAAACTATCCATAAAAAGATTACTTTTATTCTTATCAAAAGCAGCATGCTTTCAAACAATAAATATATTACCGGCATTACATATAATTATTTGAATCTACCATCGGTGATAACTGTTACCGGCAAAGGAACTATCACTTATACGTATGATGCTACAGGAAACAAACTGAAAAAAGTAACCCAGGAGAATGCTGCCACAGTGCCATTCAATGGTACAAACTATACTAGCAACATTACGACCACAACCACTTACATCGGAAGCAGTGTTTATGAAAGCAAGGCGTATAGTAATTCATCTTTGGCGTCATTGCAATACACAGATGTATTACAGTTCATGGCCCATGAAGAAGGGAGAATACGACCGGTAAGAGACGGCAGCGGGAACATCACATCATT